>Ga0079305_1000054_pt1 | contig 249241 bp, 247 predicted proteins | sample LMS_cellobiose_e_FD_79183 | JGI IMG/M metagenome (GOLD analysis project Ga0079305, IMG submission 79183) | Rumen-fistulated moose microbial communities from Alaska, USA - LMS_cellobiose_enrichment | ecosystem: Host-associated > Mammals > Digestive system > Stomach > Rumen fluid ... | reverse complement strand
ATTTCAGCGTAAGAACAGCCGATCTTAAAAACGGCTTCGGACTGCAAACCGAGCTGGGCCGGGATGACTATGTGAACGATGTCGTAGAAAAGATCACAAGGATCGTGAATAGATAATTGCTCTTCTTATAAACAGGGCCACCGAAATAAGTGCCGTTGGCCATGGTTTTGCTTCAAAGGCGACGTACGGAAAAAGGTTTATCCCATCTCATATAATGCTGTATTGTATGAGAAGGCTTGAACGGTTAAGTCTGTAATAGACACGGTAAAGGGTAAAGGAGCTAGTGGATATAAAGTAGTCCATGAGCTCTTTTTTATGCACAAATTACCCTTGACAAATCAAATCTCAGAAGAGATTCTCCTTGAAGTCTGTGAAGAAACGCATATACCGAAAGACAAGTTGACCGTCTCGATCCAAGAAGCAAACTAAAGAAAGAAGAGCATGTAATATGGAAGACGAAAATTTGCTACTATCTTTTCATGAGATGTGGGATGCGTTTCCCGGCATGGCACGGCTGATCAACAAAGAGCACGAGATCCTTGCCTCGAACAGTATTGCACAAAGCAAGGGGTTTGTACCTGACGCAATCTGCACAAAAGTTGGCACTCCCGAATCCCATCGAGGATGCCTTCTTGCAAAAACACTTCAGACTGGTGTGGGACAATTTGACCGTCCCAATGATCATTTGCTCCGGGGATGGCTTCCAGTAACCGGGCGCGAAGACATGGTTGTCCATTTCTCGATTGTGATATAATATTAGCTGCTACAAATAAGCATACAAAAGAATTTATCCCTCCAAGAAATTTTGGAGGGGTAAATTTATCCTTGACAAATCGTTTCCCAGCAGGCACAGGCCCGGAAGGAGCGCGAGCCACCACATGCCCGTCGTGAGATACTTCATCGACTCCGACAGGATGACGCCGATCGCCGGCTGTTCCGCCGGCAGACCGAAGCCCAAAAACGTAATGGAAGCCTCGTGCATGATCGCGTGGGGAAACATCAGAACGAGCCCGACGACGAACTGGGGGATCACATGGGGAAGCATGTGCCGCATGGCGATCCACCACTTCGATTTTCCCATCCGCATGGAAGCCTGTACATACTGGGAATTCTTGAGCGACATGATTTCCGCCTGCACGATACGGCCGAGCGGGCACCAATGCGTTGCGATCACGCCGATCATCACGCCGCGCGCGCCGCGTCCCACCAGCACCGAAATCAGGATCAGCAGGATCAGGTGCGGCACACCCATAAACAGGTCCACCGCCCAGTTGAAGGCGGTCGTGGCCCAGCGGCCGACCGTGCCGGCGAGCACGCCGAGAAACAGCGCCACGACGGACGTGACCACCGAGGCCAGAAGGCCGATGTAAATGCTCGTGGAGAGGCCCTTGATCGTGCGCATGAACATGTCGCGGCCCATCCAGTCCGTGCCGAAGAGGTGCGATGCCGACGGCGGCAGGTTCTTCTCCGAAAAATTGGTGGCGTAGCGTTCGGGATTCATCGTCATGCCGGCGACCGTCAGGATCACCAGGACCGCGAGCGCCGCGGTGACGATCAGGATCGTTTTGGAGCGGCGGTTGCGCAGGCGGCCCTTTGTCTGTACGAGGGTCTTTGTCATTCGATCCGACCCCCTTCCCGGATCCGCGGGTCCACAACGGCATACAGGATGTTGGCGATCAGGTTGCCGCAGAAGACGAACAGCGCGGAGAACAGCGCGATCCCGAGAAACAGCGGGATATCCCCCTTGAGGCCCGACTGCACGGTTGCCTCCCCAAGACCCGGATAGGTGAACACGCTTTCCGCGAGCACCGATCCGCCGAACAGTTCGCTGATCGAGCCGAACTGCAGGGTGATAAAGGGCAGCAGGATGTTGCGCAGGCCGTGACGCCGCACGATCGTCCACACGCGCTCCCCCCTTGTCCTGGCGAAAAGGGCGTAGTCGCTCTCGAGCACCTGGATCATCTTCTCGCGTGTCTGCAAGGCGATCTTGGAGATGCCCGTCAGAGAGAGAGCCAGGGCCGGCAGGATCAGGTGGTAGATCCGCTGCCCCATCGTCGCCTCGCTGAGGGGCGTTCCGATCGGCGCGGCGAGGCCCATCGGCAGCAGGTCGAGATACACGGCAAAGAACAGCAGCAGCACAATGCCGATCCAGAATGCCGGGCTGGATTCCAGCAGCAGGCAGTAGACCTTGATGACCTTATCGGCGGGCCTGCCCTGCTTCACCGCCGCGACGACGCCCAGCAGCAGGCCGAACAATCCGGAGACGATCCAGGAGATCGTCATCAGGATCAGGGAGAGTTGGAACCGCTCCCCGATCACTTTGATCACCGGCTGCCGGTAGATCATGGAGGTTCCCATGTCTCCGTGCAGGATGTTGGTGATCCACTTGACATAGCGCGTCGCCGGCGGGTCGTTGAGGCCCCAGTATTCCGCGATGCGCGCCCTCTGCGCGTCGCTCACGTCGCTTTCGCCGATGTAGGAACTCACCGCATCGATCGGCGAGAGTTCCACCAGGATAAACGTGATCAAACTGACCGCAAAGAGCAACAGCAGGATCTTGAGCAGGTTGGCCCCGATCCCTTTCCATGCAGTTTTGCTCAATCGGCTGCACCTCCTATCCGGTCCGGCGGGCGGCAGACCGAGGCCACCCGCCGGAAGTGCCGGTGATTCAGTTCCATTTCCATTCGAGGATATTGGCCAAAACGCTCAACTGCGCACTGTGCGGGTGGATCTGCTGTTTGCCGATATCCAGCCCCTCGCGCACAAAGTAGCAGTGATCCGCGCGGATCAGCCAAACGTCGGGGGCATCTCCAAGCAGGCTGGCGCCGGTCTCGCCGTCCCACTGGGCAAGTTTGAAGTAGCGGTAGAGGTCATCGAGGTTCTCGCATTCCCGCGCGAGGCGGAAGTACTCGTCCACCTTGGGGTTGCTGTAATAGCCGCTGTTGCTCCAGCCGGAACCGGGCGTGGTGGAGGAGGTCATCAGATAAAATTCGTTCGGCGTGTGGTCGCCTCGGCCGAAGACATAGGGCTCGCAGTGGAAGACCTGCTGGATATCCGAGTTCGCCGCGCCGTTGGGGTGGATCTCGATGCCGAGGGCTTTCGCCTGTTCCGCAACGGCCATCGCCACGGACTGGCGGTTGCCCATCGTAGCGGTGTAGTTGAGCGTGAACTCCGCCTTGAGGCCGTCCTTTTCGCGAATGCCATCGCCGTCCGTATCGACCCAGCCGGCGTCCTCGAGGATCTTGCACGCGACGTCGACGCCGGAGTTTTCGCTCGTCAGCGCGGTCTCCTCATTGAACCACGGCATTGTGTCGCACATGGAGTAGGAGGGATAGCCGTAGCCGTTGAAAACGTCCTTCAGCAGTTTCTGGCGGTCGATCCCCACGCCGATGGCGCGGCGGATCGCCGCATCGCACGTGACATTGTTGCCGATTTTTTTGCCGGCTTCGGTCGTTTTGCCCTCATCCGGCTGGCAGGGGAAGATAATGCCGAAGTTGTCGATCGTCTCGACGTTGACCATCCGGTAGCCGTCGACGGTCTGCATGGCGAGGGACTGGTTGGTATAGGCGATGTCCACGGTGCCTTTGCGCACGGCGGCAAAAGCCGCGTCTTCATCCATAAAGACGAGCACGATGCGCTTGATCGCGGGCTCAGCGCCGTAATAGAGTTCATTGTATTCCCAAACGGCCTGCTGCCCCTTGTCCCACTGCACCAGTTTGTAGGGGCCGGAGCCGATCGGGTGGTCGCCGTAGTTTTCGTCGTAGAGTTTCTCCGGCACGATGCCGACCTTGTGCGTGCCGTACAGGAAGGTGTAATCCGGCTCCACGAGGCGGAAAACGACGGTTGTGTCGTCGGGGGCGACCGCCTCGATCATATTGCTCAGGTCGAGGTTCGTGCCCGCAGTCTTCATCGAGTTGTAGGTGAAAGCCACGTCGCTTGCCGTCAACTTGTCGCCGTTGCAGAACAGCACGTCGTCGCGGATATGGAACGTCCAGGTCCGGCCGCTGTCCGTCACCTCATAATCGGTCGCGAGGTCGTTGACGACCTTGCCGTTGTCGGTTTTGGTCAGCGTGCTTTGCAGTTGCGGGTCGAATTTCACCGCGTAGCCGGTGAGCGGATCCCAACCGGCACTCGGTTCAGAGCCGATCGCGGCAATCAACTCCGTGCGCGCCGCAGCGGACTCGCTGCTTTGCGCGGCGGACGATGCGGCCACAGCGGGCGCCGCGCTTGCTGGAGCGGCCGTGGAGGATGCGCCGCCGCAGGCGGCCAGCAACAGGGTGAGTGCCAGGGCGACGCCGACCCATTTGTGAAGAGTGTGATTCATGTTGCAGCTTCCTTTCTTTTGGAGAATGGGTTTATCAAAATCACCGTGTGTGATTTTCCGTAGTTGCTGCGGCATCAAAAAAGCCGCTTTCCCGAAAGAAAGCGGCCGAGCCAATCAAAAGAAACCTTCGCCTATGCAAAAAGCCAAGATCAGATGAACTACTTTCTTCGGAAGATATTCACCGTTCCTTCCAAGCAGGTTTCCTGGCTCACGGATCGCCGCAGCGCTGCGCCTTCTCATCCCGAGGGACAATGGCAGTTGCAGACTGCTCCCCGTTTACAGTGACCGGATCGCTGAGGATTTGCACCTCATTCCCTATGATCTTTCAAAACTGAAAGCACTTGGAAAGTCAGTATTCACTTGTTTGGAAAATGTTCCGAATCCAGAATAATCCATTTTGCGGGTGGATGCAATAGGCAAAAAGAAAAAAATCCCTCGAAAATTCGGGCCCCATTAGCACTATTGCCGATTTGCGTCGACTTGTTTTGCGCCGTTTTGCAGCGGCGGCAGGCGGAGAAGAAGCGGTTTTTGTTTGTCGGGGATACGCGCCGTTCTCAAACGGGGACGTGAAAAATGCGCTGCGGTTGCAAATCCGGCGGGCATATGGTATGGTTTTTCCAAGGAAGCGCCGGATGGTTCCGCCGCCCGGTTTCGCAGAAAAAGGCCCGCCGCGGGGAATCGGACGGTCGCCCCCGCAAAAGGAGGGATGCGCCATGGCGCCCGATCCGAGCACTCTTTCCGTGAGCAACCCCAAAACCGAGTTGTCGTACGAAGCGATCCTGCTGGCGCTGTTTGAGAACTACGAGAGCATCTACGACATCGACGCGGAGACTTCCGCCTACCAGTGTTACCATGAGAGCGATTCCTACAGCGAATTGCGCATTGCAGGCAGCGGGGAGGATTTCTTTGCGGCGCTTTCCTCCCATGTCCCGAAGGCGATTCATCCGGAGGACTGCGCGTATGTGCAGCGCATGCTGGACCGCGACACGATGATTGCCGCTCTGGAAAAAGAGAAATACTACTCTTTCGTATACCGGCTTTTGACGGCGGGGGAGCCGAGTTATCATAAGATCCGGGCGACGTTCAGTTGGGTGGACGGCCGGCGGCATATCCTGCTCGGTGTGCGCGATGTGGATGAGACGATCCGTCAGGAACAGGCCCATACACAGGAACTCCTTTCGATCAGCCGGAAGGAAAAGAATCATATGGAGGCGATCCTGGCCAGCGCGGCCGGATATCGGGAGGTCAACCTGACACAGGACCTGGTGCTGGAACAGTCCTCGCATCTCCCTTCGGGGGACGGGGTTTCGGCGGCCGTGACTCCGCCCATGGAGGGGCCGCCGCGCTACAGCGATGGGTTCCGCCGGCTCTGCGCGCATCAGATCGTGGAGAACCGGGAAGGGTACGCTGCCGTCGGCAGCCGGGAAAACCTTCTGGCCTGCTTCGGCAAAGGGGAGATGCGTGCCTCCGTCTCCTTCTCCGTCCGCCGGAGCGACGGGAGCGAGCAGCCCTGCCGGGAGGTGTTTTTCCTGTATCGCGACCCCTCCTCCGAAGACGTGATGGCCTTTTGCGTCCTCTATGACCTGACGGAGCAGCAGCGCCGCGAAAAGGAACTGCGGGATCTGGAGACCGCGCTGCAGATGAGCCGCATCCGGAATTTTACGAGCCAGATGCAGCCGCATTTCCTCTATAACGCCCTCGGCTCGATCCAGGAGGTCGTGCTGGAGGACCCGCAGTATGCGTCCGAACTGATCGGGGATTTTACGATCCACCTGCGCAGCTGCATCCGCGCCATGTCGAGCGACGCGCCGATCCCGTTTGAGAAGGAACTGGCCAATATCAAGGCCTATGTCAATATCGAAACCATGCGGTTTGGGGAAAAACTCCGCGTCTTCTACGATATTCCGGTCACGGATTTCGAGATCCTGCCGATCAGCGTCCAGCCGTTGGTGGAAAACGCGATCCGGCACGGGATCTATGAGCGCGGGAAATCGGGCGGCAGCGTCACAGTCCGCACGCGGGAGACGCCGGATGCCTGGATCGTGGAGGTCGAAGACGACGGTGTCGGGTTCGACACCGCCGCCCTCCGGACGCGTGCGGCGGCCGGGGAAAAAGATTCCACCGGGCTGGAGAATATCCGGTTCCGCCTGGAAAAAGTCATGCGGGCAAAGATCGAGATCCAAAGCGCGGTCGGCGTGGGTACGACCGCCAGAATCACCGTCCCGAAAGGAGGGCCTGATGAGAGCGATTTTGGTAGACGATGAGCGCCTGATGCTCAAGCGGTTTGCGCGGCTGAGCGCGGGCATTCCCGATCTCCACCTTGTGGGAAAATTTGAATCGGCGCAGGAAGCGTTGGAGTACGCAGAGGAAAACCCCGTCGAACTGGCCTTCCTGGATGTGGCCATGCCGGGGATGAACGGCGTGGAACTGGCCAAAAAACTGCGGGGGATCCGCCCGGATCTTCTGATCGTGTTCGTGTCGGCCTATGACGAGTATATTCGGGAATCCAATCAGATCGGCGGCGACTACTACGTCGTCAAGCCGTACAACCGCGAAACGCTGGAGATGGTGATGGACCGCATCCGCCTGCTTTCGCACCGGCAGCGCAAGAAACTGTATATCCAGACCTTCGGCCGTTTCGTCGTCTTCTGCAACGGGGAAGTCGTTCCGCTGACCGGGAAAGCGAAGGAGATCCTCGCCCTTGTGGTGACAAGGCGCGGGAAGGAGATCAGCAACGAGGAGATCTACAGCACGATCTGGGAGGGGCGCGTCTACAACAATGTGAACATGAACGTGTTCCACAATGCGCTGCGGCGGCTGCGGCGTGCGCTGAAAGCGGCGTCGCTCGAAGATCTCCTGGTCTCCACGCCCCGCGGACAGATGGTGGACACTTCCCTGTTCGACTGCGACTATTATGCCTGGCAGGATCAGAACATGGAGCAGCGGGACCGATTCGAGGGGGAATTCCTTTCGGAGTACTCCTGGGGAGAATGTATTCTGGCCAATCTGCTCAACGGCGGTTCCTGAAACGGCCGCATCGGAACACAATCAAACAGCGCGCCCGGCGTCTGTCGGGCGCGCTGCCGTTTTTGCCCCCGGAAAGGGAAAACACGGGATCCGCCCCGCTCCGTTTGTGCGGCGTTGGTTTCTCTCTGTTATAAAGTGAATAAGAAATCCGGCCGTGCGGGTATCCCGGAAGAATCTGCGGATGAAACGGGCGCTGCGGAGTGCCTGGCAGGAAGATTGCCCGCGCGGCCGTTTTTTGAACTGTTTGCGCCGCGGAAAACAGCCATACGGATCGAGAACGAGACGGGTGGGTATTTGTTTGGGTTTTTTGGGGATGTCTTGATACAAACGGATCTCGATCCTTTGGAAACTGCCGCGATCGCGCAGGAAGATGCGGAGATCGGGGCCGGGACCCTCGCGGGAACGGACCCCGACGCCTCCGCCTCCCGTGACGCCGTTTCATCGGACCTGCCGGTGCGCCCGCGCACGTTTTGGAAAGAGGCCTTTGCGGATGCAGGGGCCTGTATTTTTGCAAAGCACAGAGCGGCGCCCGCCGTTTCCCTGCGGAAACGGCGGGCGCCGCCGGCTGAGGTTGCTTGATGCGCCCGGTTTTACGCCTTTTCGGGGTGCTTTTTGAGGTCGACGACGGGATTTTCGAGCGGCAGCATGGAAAAACCGTCCGGTCCGAAGATGCGGCATTGCGCCGTGTCGCCGTCCGCGATGGGAAACGCGCGGGGCGTGCCGGTGGCGAGCACATCGCCCGCGTACCACCCTTGGATGGAGGAGTGAAGCGACACCAGCCGCGCGGGGCGGTGCGTCATATGGGCGACCGTGTTTCGGGCGAACACTTCCCCGTTGCGGACGCTCTGCACCTCCAGTTGCAGGACGTCCGGCACCTCGTCGGGCGTGACCAGTTGCGGGCCGAACGAGAAAAACGTCGGGAAGTTTTTGACGATGGAGAGATAGCGGGGATTCCCCGCGAGAAATTCGTTTCCCTTGAGAATGGATTCCTCGGTCATGTCCAAAACGGTCGTGTAGCCCGCTACGGCGTCGAGCCAGTCCTCCTCGGGGATGTCGCGGCAGGTCCGGCCGAGGATGATGCCGAGTTCCGCTTCGGCCGTCGTCCGCACGGCCTCTTTGAGCCGGGGCAGTCGGATCTCGTCCCCCGGGCCGATCAGCGTGTCCGCCATCTTGAAAAAACTGCCGGGAAAGCCCTGCGGCGCCGCGGCGCCGATATCTCCCGCGTGGTCGGCGTAGTTGAGGCCGATGCCGAAGATCCGCCTCGGGTTGCGGTACAGCGGGGCATAGGCCGCTTCGCCGTAGGGCACGATGCCCGCGGCGGCTTCAAGGCTCTCTCTGCCGTCTTTGTTGTACCAGTCGGTCAGCGCTTTGAGCCGGCCGGAGTCGATCAGGGCGAACACCGTTTCGGGCCATGCCGCGCCGCTGGCCGCATTGAGTGCCCGGATGGGCAGGATCCCGCGGGCGGTACAGATCCCCGCGATCTCGGCGCCGTTTTGCCGGATGGTTGCAAGTCTCATGAAAGCCCCTCCTTTTCGGTCTGCGCAGATCGGTCAACCCCCGTCTTATCAGACCGCCGCGGCAAACGCAATGCGGGCTGAAACGGGCGGCGTGGCTTCCCCGAAGAGAGCCCCGCCGCCCGCGCATGCGGATTCAGATCGGCTTTGCGTGGGCGATCTTCCCGCCGCGGATCGTGAGGGTGAAACCGTGCGCGGGCGGGGGCAGCCAATCGTAGAAGTTGCCGGGGAGCCCCTCCCCGCGGCGGTAGAGGATCGCGGAGATCACGCCGCCGTGGCAGACGGCGATCACATCGCGCTCGGCCCGCAGGAGTAGCGCATCGAACGCGCGCTCGGCCCGCAGGGAAAACGCCAGCACCGATTCGCCGCCCGGCACGGGCGATTCTCCCGTCGTATCCGCGAGCCACGCATCGTAGGCGGGATCGCCCTCCAGTTCCTCGTGGCGGCGGCATTCGTAGTCGCCGAGGTCCATTTCGCGCAGGCCCGGTTCGACCGCAAAGGGGACGTCGCCGTAGATCACCCGCAGCGTCTGATTTGCGCGCAGCATCCCGCTCGAAACGAAGTCGCAGCCCGCGGCGCCCGGGTAGATGCCCTGCGCGGTCAGTTCCTCCAGCAGGCGCAGGCCGTTCTCGCTCAGGGGCAGGTCGGTGCGGCCGTAGATCCAGCGGTTCTCGTTTCCGGTTGTGAGGCTGTGGCGGATCAGATGGATGGCGCCGTCTTTCATTTGAGCACCTGCGGCAGCCCGCAGAACAGGCGGACGACGCCGTCTGCCTCCTTTGCGAGCGCGTTGAGCATGCGCCCGTGCGCCTCGCGCCACGCGCGCAGCACCGGATCGACCGGCACGACCCCGCATGAGATGTCGTCCGCGATCAGGACTTTTTGCGCCAGATCGGGGCACTGGCGGCGCAGCTCGTCGATGGGTTCGAGCCCAGCGCGGACGCAGGCGAGCGAAAATGTCTCGAGCCCCGTGATCGCGGGTGCGGTTGCATCGAGCGCCGCATCGGTGCAGAGAAAGAGATCGGCGTCCCCGAGGCCGCAGGCGCGCTTTGCGTAGTCGCGCTTGCCTTGGAACGCGCCGCCGAAGATCAAAAGCATGGGAAGTCCCTCCGTTCAGATCAGCAGGGCCGCGGCGATCAGCGCGCCGCACTCGGCGGCCGTGAGCGCGAAGCCCGAAAGGTCGCCCGAAACGCCGCCGAGGTCGTAGGCGGCATAGGCGAGAAAGAGCAGGTAGAGCGCCGCCGCCGCGCAGGCGACGAGCAGCCCGCGCATGCCGCCGCAGAGCAGACCGAGCAGCAGCGCGCAGAACAGCAGCGCGCAGAGCAGGAACACGCGGCGCTTCGGCGCGCTGCGGCCGCTGTATTGGCTGTGGGGAAGCGGTTTTGCGGTCGTCATCATCAGGGCGGCGGGCGCGCGGGTCGCGGCGGGGATCGCAAGCAGCAGCAGCGCCGCGGAGGGCCCGCCCTGCGCGAGCGTGAGCGCCGCGGCGAACTGCAGCATCAGCAGCAGGCCCAGCGAGATCACCGCGAAGGCCCCGACATGCGAATCTTTCAGGATGCGCAGGCGCTCCTCGCGGTCGCGGCGGGAGAGCACGGCGTCGCAGGTGTCAAGAAAGCCGTCGAGGTGGAAAAACCCCGTCAACAGCAGCGGCGCGGCGGCAATCACGGCGGCCGAGAGCGGCGCGGGCAGCCCGAAACGCAGGCAGGCCCACGCGATCAGCGACCACAGCAGGCCCAGCACGGCGCCGACGGCGGGAAACCACGCGAGCATCCAGTCGGCCGCGTCGTCCCGCCAGACTTTCGCGGGGATCGGGATCGCGGTGAACATCGAAAGCGCCATCCAGAATGCGGCGATCACGCGCATGGCAGTTCCCCCTTGTGGCAGATCACGGTTGCGGCGGCGACCTCGAGCACGCAGCCGCACCGCGCCGCGGCGGTGCGGTCGCACAGGGCGAGCGCCTCGAGATACTGCGCGGTCATCCCCTCGTAGAGCGCCGCTTCTGCGTAGATGAAGTCCGATACGAGCACGGCGTTTTCCGCCGTTTCGAGAAAGCGCGTGAGGTCTGCCGCGACGCGCGCGCCCGCGCTCTCGTCGCAGCCCGCGGCGGAAAACATCTCGTTTGCGACGAGGGCCGTCACGCTGTCGAGCAGGAACACGCCGCGCGGGTTGCACCGACCGAACACGCCGCAGAGGCCGCGCGGCTGCTCCACGGTCTCGAAGCCCCAGCCCGCGCGTTCGGCGCGGTGGCGGGCGATGCGGGCATTGTCCTCGCCGTCGTGGGGCTCCATCGTCGCCACGTAGTAGAGCGGGAGGCCCCGGGTGTCGGCCATCTGTTTGGCGAGGCGCTGCGCGTAGAGGGATTTCCCGTTCTTGCAGCCGCCGGAGATGAAGATCCTCACGGTTTTTCCCCCATTTCGCGGCGCACGTCGGTCAGGTATTCGTCGTCGATTTCCGCTTCGGCGAACGTCGCCATATGCTCCATCACGGCGCAGGCGGCTTCCATCACCGAAAAGGCGAGCGGGCAGCCGCTGCCCTCGCCGAGGCGCATTTCCAGATCGAGATACGGCTTGAGGCCCATCTCCTCCATGGCGAGGGTGTAACCGATTTCGCAGGAGCGATGGGAGGGGAACAGAAACGTTCTCACCGCGGGGCAAAGGCGGCAGGCGCACAGCGCCGCCACGGCGGAGATGTAGCCGTCGATCACGACGGGGAGGCGAACGGCGGCCGCGCCGAGGAACGCGCCGGCCATTGCGGCGAGATCGAAGCCGCCGACGGCCGCCAGCACGCCGACGGGGTCATTTCGGTCGGGGGCGTTGACGGCGAGCGCCTGCTTGACCACGTCCCGCTTATGGGCGAGCATGGCGTCGGTGATGCAGCCGCCGCGGCCAACGGCGTCGTCCGGGGCGATACCGGTGAGCGCGCAGAGCACGGCGGTCGAGGTCGTCGTGTTGCCGATGCCCATCTCGCCGACGCCGAGCACGTCGAAACTCTCGTCCTTCGCACGGCGGGCGGCTGCGGCGCCGATCCCGATCGCTTTGAGCGCCGTCTCCCGGGCCATGGCGGGGCCGCGGGCGATGTTTTCCGTGCCGTAGGCGAGTTTTTCGTTTCGGATGCCGAGGGAGTAGGGCAGGTCGGTCGCCGTGCCCACGTCGATCACGTCGAGGTCGATGTCATAGTATTCTGCGAGGGCGGAAACGCCCGTTTTGTGCCGGGTGAAGTTGATCGTCTGCGCGCGCGTCACGCTCTGCGGCGCGGAGGAAACGCCCTCGGCGACCACGCCGTTGTCGGCGCAGAAGATGGCGATGCGGCGCCGGTCCACGCGGTTATAGAGGCGGCCCGTGATGCCGGCGAGCTGCACGGCGATCTCCTCGAGCAGGCCGAGGCTGCGCGGCGGCTTTGCGAGCGCGTCCTGCCGGATGCGGGCGGTTTCGGCCATGGGGTCGGGCGCGCCGACGGCGCGGATCAGGGCGATGAGTTCCTGTTCGGTCATACGGATCCCTCGTTTCGCTGGGTTTTGGCGGAGCGCGGCGGCCCTGTGCCGTTTTGTCTACGCTGCCATTTTAACACGGCGCGCGGGGGAGCGTCAACGCCGGATGCGCGAAGCCCCTCCCCCGAAAAGAAAAGGGGAGGGGCCGCGCGCGGTTTGAAAGAAAGGAACACGGAATACTCTCTGTTTCGTTACAGCCCCCGACTCCGAACAAGGGCTGCGGGAATGCGGCGAAACGCCATCGTCCGTTTTGCCGTCCACACGCCAGGAGAGCAAAGACAAATAAAAAACGGGACCTCCGCGGAGATCTCGTTCAAGGCACAGGCAAAACCGCCGTCGCCCACCATTTTCTCCCGAAACGGATCGCACATCCGTTTTGAGGCAGGTTTCCTGGCTCGGGGCCCGTCCTGCCGCAGCGATTGCCTTCCCGGTTTCCCAGTGGCTGCCGCCCGAAGCGGCCGATCTCTGCGAGGCACCCTTACAGTAGCGGGGACTGCCGTGGAATTGCACCACATTCCCTATTATCCGGGCGCGAACGCCCGGCACCTCAAAACAATGGTATTTATTTGTCTAAGCGTAGTATAGCAGGTCTTTCTGGCCTTTGCAAGGGGATTTTGGCATCTTTTTCAGGGAAAATCCGCCTGCGGGTCCCCGCCGGGCTCGGCCGCGACGACCGTCTGGCGATACGCGGCCGCCAGTTCCCCGTAGTAGCCGAGTTGCGCCTGCTTCGCCGTCTCGTAGGAGAGCCGCGCCTCGTCGGCCGTTGTGAGCGGCGCGCCGATCGCCGCAAGCGATGCGGCGAGGTTGGCGAGGATCTGTTCGGCTTCCTCGTCGGCGCTGCGCGCGATCTCGTTCACCTGTGGCAGATAGCGGTCGATCAGGGCGCCGAGTTGCAGCGGGTCGTTCGCGTCGGGCAGCGCCGCGCGCTCGGAGAGGATCCGCTGCGTGAGCGCGTCCGAGGAAGCGGCGAGACGCGCTTCAAGGGCTCCGAGTTCCCGCAGGTGGGGAGCGGCGGCCGCCGCGATCTCCCCGGCGGTGGGCGCGGCGGGTTTGGGGATCTCTGTCTCCGGCGCGGAAGAAGCGTTGTTCTCCGCCGCGGTCATCTCGGACGCGGAAGAGGCGCTTTTCTGCGGCTCGGGCGGCACCGCGGCGGGCGCCTCGGATGCGGCGGGCGTTTCGGACGCGGCGGGCGTTTCGGACGCGGCGGGCGTTTCGGACGCGGCGGGCGCCTCGGATGCGGCAGGCGTTTCGGACGCGGCGGGCCGTGCGGTGAAGACGCGGCCCTGCGGCTGGTCCGCAAGCGGCTCGTCGTAGACGAACCGAGGCGCGGCATCGGGTGCGGCGCTCTGCTCGATCGGCACGTCTTCCACGGGCGTTTCGACCGCGACGAGCCGCCGCTGCAGCCCGAGCAGCGCGGCGGCGGCGGTGATCGCAGCCAGCAAAAGGGAAAGCAGGACCGTGCGCACCATACCCAAAACACCCCCATCCATTCTGCTGTCAGTCTGCCCGAGGGGCGGCGCGCTTATACGGTTTGGGACAATATGTAACATCTGATACTTGAACGGGGCAAAAAAATGTGCTATGATAACCCTACCGCAGAGCGAAAGAGGGAGACCGCCTTGCCGATGCTCAACATCGTTTTGATCGAGCCGCAGATCCCGCAGAATACCGGAAACGTGGCGCGCACCTGCGCGGCGACGGGCGCGCGGCTGCATCTGGTGGGGCCGATGGGCTTTGCGATCGACGATGCGAAACTGCGGCGCGCCGGCCTCGATTACTGGCATCTGCTCGATATCACGGTCTATCCCTCGAGCGAAGCGTTTTTTGAAAAAAACGCGGGGCCGTTCGTCTACTACACGACGAAAGCGCGCGCCGCGCACAGCGCCCGTTCCTACCCCGACGGGTGCTTTCTCGTGTTCGGCCGCGAGGACCGCGGCCTGCCCGAGGCGCTGCTGGCCGCCCATCCGCAGGACTGCGTGCGGCTGCCGATGCTGGCGGAGGCGCGCAGCCTCAACCTCTCGAACACCGTTGCGATCGGCGTTTACGAGGTCCTGCGCCAGTGGGGCTATCCCGGCCTTTCGGGAGAGGGTCGGCTGCGAAATTACGTTTGGAAGGAGTGATCGGATGCCGGAGATTGCGGTGATGGTGGATTCCGCCTGTGACCTTGACCCCAAGTTTGCGGAAAAATCGGGCATTCGGATCCTGCCTTGCCATATCCAGACAGCGCAGGGGGAATATTTGGAAGGGATCGATTTCACGTCGCAGGACGTGTTCGACTACGTGAAAGAGCACGGCGAACTGCCTTCCACCTCGCAGGTGACGCCGTTTGAATGGATGGAGGCCTACCGCGAGGCGGTGCGCGCGGGCAAGCGCGACATCCTTGTCGTGACGATGAACGCCGCGGGTTCCGGCAACCATGCGTCGGCGCTGCGCGCGGCGGACCTGCTCGGCGAGGAGGATCCTGAACTCGCGCGGGACGTAACGGTGCGCGTCGTCGATTCCACGGGCTACAGCGTCCCGGTGGCGTTCGCCGTGCAGCGCGCAATGCGGCTGATCGAGCGGGGAGCCTCCGCGCGTGAGGCCGAGGCCTTCCTCAACGAATGCTTTTGCAAGCAGGAGATCCTGCTCGGCCTCGGCACGCTCGACTACGCCAAAAAGTCGGGCCGGCTCAGCACGGTGGCAGCCTTTGTGGGCGAGGTGCTGGGCCTCAAGCCGATCCTGTCGCTGCACACGACGAACAAGGTCGTCTCCAAGGCGCGCGGCGAGCGCGCGATGATCGAGCGGCTCGCCGACCTCTACTTCGAAATGGCCGAGGATCCGAAGGGCGACTATGTGATCGCCTACAGTTCCGATCCGCGGCTGGCGAAGTTGTTGGTCGCAGCAGTGAAAAAGCGCGGCGCCGGCGCGCCCGTGTTCTGGGGGCCGCTGGGTACCAGCGTCATCATCAACACGGGGCCCAACGCGGTCGGCATCGGCTTCTGCCGCAGGGCCGATCCGAAAGACCAATAAACGGACGGACGCCCCCGCTTCCCGAGAGGGAAGCGGGGGCGTTTTTCTGTCGGACGGGATCCCTTCGCCTTATTCCTCGGCGCGGTCGAGCCCGAACAGGAGCCGCAGCAGGCCGCGCAGCGCCCGCGGGCTTTTCACGACGACGACTTTCATCTTGCCACCCTCCTTACCGTTTCCTTGCTCTGGTTCACTGTATGTGGGAAGGCCGCCCGCGGTGAATCGCCCTGTCCGCATACGGCCGCTTTTCCGCGCATATACATCACAAACAGAAAACCATGCGAGGAGAGGCGAGGATATGGAACTGAAACTGCAAACCCAGCCGGCGCCGGTCTGCCAAACCGTGCTCGATCTGGCGGCCGGGCAACCGATCGAGGCCGATCTTTTGCTGCCGGACTACTGCCCCGATATCGTGCGCGTGCTCACCTGCCGCGCCGAGGCTCGGGTGACGCAGGCGCGGGTGAGCGGGGCCGCGCTGGCCGTGGAGGGCGAGACGGTCGTCACGCTGCTGTATCTCGGGGAAGTGGGCGGCGTCTGCCGCAGCGAGGTGCGCCAGCCCTTTCAGAAGCGCTTCGACCTGCCATGCGAGTGCGGTTCGCCGCTCGTGTTTGCGTCCGCGTGGAAGGAATCGATTTCCTGCCGCGCCGTCTCGCGCCGCCGCGTGGAAGTGCAGGGCGCGCTCACGGTGCGCGCCGTTGTCTGCGATGCAAAAACGCAGCCCGTCCTGTGCGGCAGCGAGACGCCGGACCTCTGCCTGCACACGGTTGAAACGGCGTTTTGCTGCCTGCGCTCGCGCGAGGAACAGACGGTCACGCTGATGGAGATGGTCTCTCCGCCGCCCGGCGCGCATCTGCCGCGCGAGATCCTGCGCGCCGACTGTGCGGCCGTTTTGCAGGACTGGGCGACTTCCGGCGACGGGATCGCCGTGCGCGGGGAACTGTGCGTCAGCCTGCTTGCCTCCACGGGGGAGGGGGCGCTCGAGACCCAGTGCTACACCCTGCCCGTGAGCCGCCGCTTTCCGGTGGGGGACGCGCAGGCGGTGTGCGATGTTTCGCTCGCCTGCGAGGCGATCTCCTGCACCTGCGCGGACGAGGACGACGACCCGCCGCGCACAACGGTCGAACTGACGCTGCGCGCGGCGTTTCTGGGCGCCGCGGAGGAGACGATCCCAACGGCGGACGACTGCTTTTCGATCGCTGGCAGGGCGTCGGGCGAAGAGGCGCGCCTGGAGACCGTTTCGATCGCCGAACCGCTTTCGGAGCGATGCAGCCTGACCGCCGCCGCGCCTCTGCCCGAGGGCGCGGACACGGTGCTCGACGCGTTCGGCGTGCCATCGCCCCTGCGGTTTGAGCGGCGCGAGGACGGCGCATACCTGACGGGGAGCGTGCGGTTCGCCGCGCTCGTCTCGGGCGGGGAGAGCGGGATCTCCGCCGTCTCCGCGGCTGCGCCGATCGAGATCGCCCTGCCGGAGACGGTCGAGGGCACGCCGATCGTGCAGGCGCAGATCGCGCTGCTTTCGACGCAGGCTGCGCCGCAGGGAAGCGACGTCGCGTGGACGGGGGAGGCCCTCGTTTCTGGCGTGCTGCTGGCGGTGCAGGAGCGCACGGCGCTCGTCGGCGCATCGGTCGACGAGACGCAGGCCGCCCCGCGCGATCCCGCCGTGGGGCTTCGCGTCTATTATGCCGAGGCGGGCGAATCCGTGTGGGAGATCGCGCGCGGCTGCGGTGCTCTGCCGCAGGCCGTCGCCGAGGACAACGGCCTCGAGGAAGAAGTGCTGGCCGAGCCGCGCGTCCTGCTGATCCCCGCCCTGTGAGACGGACGGCGCCGGCGGCTTTTGGTTTCGCAGGACAATGGGATCGCCCGGCGACCTGCGGAGGGCTGCCGCGCGCGTTTGCTGCGGCCGGAGGGAGATCCGGCCCGCAAAACGTCCTCGGACTTCACGCGGGGGAGATTTCTGACGATTTTTGGCGCAGAGGCCGATCGGCCGAAAAGCGGCGAATGTGCGCCGCTTGAAGCGGGCCCCAATCCGTGCCGACTGCCAAGGAGGAACAGTTATGAAGACCGGTACCAATCTCTATCAGGATATTGCGGCGCGCACGGCTGGCGACATCTATGTCGGCGTCGTCGGGCCCGTGCGCACGGGCAAATCCACCTTTATCACCCGCTTCATGGAGACGCTCGTTCTGCCGCGGATGGACGGAGAAGCCCTGCGCCGCCGCGCCACGGATGAGTTGCCGCAGTCGGCGGCGGGGCGCACGATCATGACGACCGAGCCGAAGTTCATCCCCGAGCAGGCGGTGGAACTGACCTTTGAGGGCGACGCACACTGCCGCGTGCGCCTGATCGACTGTGTGGGCTATCTGGTACCCTCGGCGCTCGGCTACATCGAAGAGGGGCAGCCGCGCATGGTGCGCACGCCGTGGTTTGAGCGGGAGGTGCCCTTCAACATGGCGGCGGAAGTGGGTACCGAGCGCGTAATCACCGAACATTCGACGATCGGCCTCGTCGTGACGACGGACGGCTCGATCGCGGAGATCCCCCGCGCCGAATACGAGGAGGCCGAAGCGCGCGTGGTGGCCGAACTGCGCGCGATCGGCAAGCCCTTCGCCGTGGTACTCAACTGCACCGACCCCGATACCGAGGCCGCGCAGGCGCTCGCCGCCGAACTCGAGGAGCGCTACGGCGTGCCGGTGGCGGCCGTCGATTGCCTGCACCTCGACCGCGCGCGCATCGAGGAGATCCTGCAGGATGTGCTCGACGAATTTCCCGTGCGGCAGATCGACGTGGAATTGCCGCGCTGGGTCACGGCGCTGCCGCGCGAGCACTGGCTCAAATCCTCGCTCTACGCCTCGATCCTCGCCGCCGCGCCGAAGGTGCGCACGATGCGTGACCTGCGCCGCGGGCTTTTCGACCCGCAGGACTGCGAATACCTCGAGTCGTTCTCGATCCGTTCGGCCTGCTTCGGCGACGGCCACGCCCGCGCCGAGGCGCGGCTGGGCGCGGGGCTCTTTTACCGCGTGCTCAGCGAGGAGACGGGCGAGGAGATCGCCGACGAAACGGCGCTGCTGCCCGCGATGCGCGAACTGGTGCAGACCAGGCGCGAGTTCGCCAAATACCGCGACGCCCTGCGCGATGTGGAACGCACCGGCTACGGCATCGTGATGCCCTCGGCCGATCAACTCTCGCTCGAGGAGCCGGAGATCATCCGCCAGAGCGGCCGCTACGGCGTGCGGCTGCGCGCGAGCGCGCCCTCGATCCACATGATGCGCGCCGATATCACCACGGAAGTCTCCCCGATCGTGGGCAGCGAGCGGCAGTCGGAGGAACTGGTGAGTTACCTGCTCAGCGAATTCGAGCACGATCCCGCGCAGATCTGGTCCTCCGACCTCTTCGGCAAAAGCCTGCACGAACTCGTCAACGAGGGGTTGCACAACAAGCTGTCGCGCGTCCCGCCGGACGCCCGCATGAAACTTTCCGAGACGATCGAGCGCATCACGAACGACGGCTGCTCGGGCCTGATCTGCATCATCCTGTAAATCGAAAGCGCCCGCACAGGTTTTGCCTGTGCGGGCGCTTTTCTGCGGCCCGGCGGGGATCAGTCGTCGTCTTCGTCGTCTTCGTCGTCCTCATCGTCCTCGCCGCGGTCATCCTCGTTTGCATCGTTCTCATCGTCGTCTTCATCGTCGTCGCGGTCAACGGGCTCGGCCTCCCAGCCGATCACCTGGCCTGTGGCGGCGTCGATCGTCACCTCGTATTCGACGCCGTCTGCGATGAACTCGACCTCGTAGACGCTGCGGCCGTCTTCGATGTCGCGGTCGGTCTCGAGCCCGCTCACCTGCGAGGCGGAGAAGCCCGCCTTTCGCAGGGCCTCTTTTGCGGCGCTCTGCGCGCCGACATCCCGGTCCAAAATCCCGGCCGGCCGGTCGGCGGGTTCGGCCTCCCATTCGAGCACTTTGCCCGTGGCGGCGTCGACCGTGACTTCGTACTCGACGCCGTCTGCGATGAACTCGACCTCGTAGACGCCGCGGCCGTCCTCGGTGTCGCGCTTGACGGTCAGATCGCTCACCTGCGAGGCGGAGAAGCCCGCCTCCTTCAGCGCCGCCCGAACGGCTTTCTGCGCGCCGGCGTCGTCGGCCGCCGGTTTTGCGGCGGGGGCGGCATTCAGCGCATCCCGTTCGCCGCTCAACACCTCGCCGGTGTAGGCGTGGACCCGGTATTCGATCTCGCCGAGCGTCGGATGCTCGAATTCCACTTCATAGTGGGGCGGGGTCTCGTCGAGTTCGCTCTCCACCTCGCGGGGGATGCCGTCGCCGGCGCCCGCGTACTTCGCCGCAATCCGTTCAGCCTGCGCGCGGCCGATGGGCATGCCCGGCGCGCCGGTCTCGGCCATGCCGCGCAGTTCTTCCACCGAGAGGGCGGCAAGCGCGTCGAAATCGAGCGCATCGTTGAGCGCGCGCACCTCCTGCGCAAAGGCGGCCTTGCCGGTGGAAACGCCGCTCTGCTTGGCGCGCGTCTCCAGGTCGGCGTTTTTCGTGTAGGCGCGGGTGAGCACCGTGGCCTGCGTTACGATGCCGTCCACTTCGTCGGCCAGTTCCTGCCGCAGGCGTTCGCCGCGCGCGGCGTTGTCGTCCTCCACTGAGATCAGGATCGAGGAGGAAAGGCTGTCCAAATAGCCGTGGCGCAGCAGGGAACCGACCAGCGCGTTCACCGCCACGTCGAGTTTGGCGTTTTTCAGGTCGCGCCCGCCGTCCATCTCGTCGAGGACCTCCGCGGCGTCCGCATTGAGCGCCGTGCAGGCGAGCACGCGCTCTTTTGCATTGACCCGCAGTTCGATGCTCGGGTTCACGTCGATCGAAACGACGGAACTGACGGCGTGCGTCCTCTGATAGGAAAACCCCGCGCCGCCGAGCAAAAGGAGAGCGAAACACGCTGCGATCAGCCGCCCGGGGCGGGTCTTGCGAGAGGCGCGCGCCGGTTCGATCGAAACGACCTTGCCCGCGTCGATGCGCGCGAACACGTCCCCGATGTCGTCTGGCGCGGTTTTTTCCATGGCGGACCGGAGGCGGTCCTCAACCGTTTTCTGCATCATCGTTCTGCGCTCCTTCCATATGCGCGCCCAGTTTCTTGACGGCGCGCCGGTATTTGGACAGGACCGTTGCCAGCGGCAGTTCGAGCGCCTGCGCGATCTCGCGGTGTTTGGCCCCCGCGGCGTGCAGCAGCACGACCCGCCGCTCCTCTTCGCCGAGCGCGGCGAGGGAATCCTGCAGGAGCAGCCGCTCCTCCGCGGTGACGTTCTCCGCCCGGGCGGGGACCGCCTGCCACTCCTCCTCGCTCAGGTCGGCGATGCGGGCGCGCTGCCGCAGGCGCATCTTCGCAAGGTTTCGGGCTACGGTGAGGATCCATGCCATCGGCGTGCCCCGGGCGCGGTAGGCGTGCGCGTTCTCCCAGATCTGAAGGTAGGCGTCCTGCGCAGCGTCCTGCGCCTCTTCGACGTTCTTCAGATAGGAGAGCATCGCGGCGTAGACCGCGCCGCGGGTACAGCCGTAGAGTTCGGCCAGCGCGTCGCGGTCGTGACGGGCCACGCGGGCGAGCAGAGCCTCGAGGCGGTCGTTGTCGGCGCGGGTTTGGGGAATTGTGATCCGTTTGGCAGATTTCATACGCTTCTCCATCTCCTGTCCGATGATGGAATGCACCGGAACACCGTTTTATTGCACGAAGAAAGAAAAAAGGGGAAAGCGCACCGCGCTTTCCCCAAAAAGGCCGGATCAGAACGACATCAGCACCCCGCCGCTGCAGGCGTAATGGGCGATGAGCAGCCGCGTCCGCATCATTTCGATGTAGCCCACCTGCGGGTAGGCTTTTTTCAGCAGGTCGCGCAGCATCTCCGCGGGACGGATATCATCGACGTAATTGAGGATGATGCCCTTGCCTGTGATGTCCTTGAGTTCCCCGACGATTTCGCACATGCGGGCGACGGCGTTTTCGATGCCGCGGGGCTTCTCGAGGATCACAAGTTCGCCGATCGGCGAGTTCGCGCAGATCGGGCGGATGCGCAGCGCCGAGGCGAGCGCGCCCTTGGTGCGGGAGAGCCGCCCGTTCTGGACGAGGGTGCGAAACGTAGCGACCGTAAAAACGGTGTGGATCTCGTCGCGGAACCGGTTGATGGCCTCCTCCATCGTCTCGAAGGGGATTTTTTCCCGAACCATGCGCAGCAGTTCGCGCAGCAGCAGCAGATGGGAGCCCGAGACGGCGTGGCTGTCCACCACGGCGATGCGGCGGAAGGGATCCTCCTCGAGCACAAGGCGGCGCGCCTGTACGGCGGCGTTGTAGGAACCGCCGAGTTGCGACGTCATGGCGATGCAGAAGACGTTTTTCGCCTTGCGGAATTCCGCGGCGTAGGCATCGACGGAGGGGCAGGCGCTGCTCGAACGGCGGCTGGTTTCCATCCGCTTCAGAAGAAGATCGACGTCGGCGCCCGGTTCGTCGACAAAGACGTCGCCGTCGACGGTGATCGTCAGCGGCACGATGCTCAGCGGCACGTCGGGCTCGTCCCAATTTTCGGGAAGCAGGTCACAGGAACTGTCGGAAACAAAACGCCATTCATCCATGCGGAAAGGCACCTCCAGATCGAATTTAACCCTATCATAAGGGATTTTTGCCCCAAAAGCAAGAAAAAAAGAAACTGGCCGACAAAAAAGACGGGCCGAAGCGGTTTACTGCGGCTGCTCAAGGAAATAGGGGAGATCGTCCTCGGGCGCAACGGCGACGAGGTAGCGGGCGCCGTTTGCCACATCGAACACGGCCCAACTGCGCGCGAGCGTCGGCACGAGCAGATGGACGTTGGAAAACAGGCCCGATTCGATGTATAGCGCGCGCACGATCGCAAAAAACGCGTCGCGCTCGCGGTGCGGCAGGCCGTAGAACGTGTCGCCGTAGATGTCGGCCGTCCAATCGAACAATTCGAGCATACAGAGCACCGCCACGTTCACGGGCGCGTTGACATAGCGCTTTTTTGCCTTGCGCTCAAGCGCGGCGAGGATCGGGACCGTCATCGCGTTCTGCGCTTCCTCGGGCGAATAGACGCCGTCGCAGTAGTTGCCGATGAAGCGGCTGTCGGCGGCCTGCGGGCCGCCGTTTTCCTCCCCGGGGAAGGGCACGGCCGCGTTCAGGGGGTGCATCGGCAGGCGGTTCGATTCGGCGGCGAAGGTCACCTCTTCGCCCGTGCCGTCGAGCAGCAGATCGGGCTCGCGCAGGCGCGGATCCCCGCGGCGCACGGTCCTGACGCCGAGCGCGCGGGAGAGGATCGTGCCAACGGCCGCCTCGTTGACGTCCTTTTGCAGAAAATGATCCGGCAGATAGAGCCGGTAACGCCGCGGCGTCATGGCGCGGCCTCCGCGGTGAGCGCGCGGTAGAGAAGGCTGCGCTCCACGCCGGAGCGGCGGGCGGCCTCCTTGGCGGCGGCAGCGGGAGAGCGGCCCTCGGCGAGCAGTGCGCGGGCGAGGGCGACGGCCTGCGTCTCCTCCATGCGCTGCGGCGGTGCTTCGGGAGCCCCCTCAACGACGAGAACGAACTCGCCGCGCGGCTCGACCGCCTCATGCCGGGCGGCGGCCTGTGCAAGCGTCATGCGCAGGACCTCCTCGTGCAGTTTCGTCAATTCGCGGGCGACGGCGATGCGCCGGTCCGGCCCGAATGCGTCGCGCAGGTCAAAAAGCGTCGCGCGCAGGCGGTGCGGCGCCTCGTAAAAGATCAGCGTGCGCGGCTCGTCCGCGAGCGCGGCGAGCGCGGCCCTGCGGGCCGTTCGGTTCGCGGGCAGGAAGCCCTCGAAGGCAAACCGCGCCGTCGGAAGGCCCGAGACGGCGAGCGCGGCGACCGCGGCGCTCGGCCCCGGCACGGCGCAGACCTCAATGCCCCGTTCGGCGCACAGGCGCACCAACTCCTCGCCCGGGTCGGAGATCGCGGGCATGCCCGCATCGGTGACGAGGGCGCAGTCCTCCCCCGCGGCGATGCGCGAAACGATCGCCTGCGCGCGCTCAAAGCGCCCCCTCTGCGCCTGGTAGTAACTGACGAGGGGTTTCGAGATGCCGCAATGGTTCAAAAGCCGCAGTGTGACGCGCGTATCTTCCGCCGCGATGAAATCGACGGCGGCGAGCACCTCTCTGGCGCGCGGCGACAGGTCGCCCAGGTTGCCGATCGGGGTGCCGACAAGATAGAGAACCGACATGGCAAAGATCGTCCTTTCACGGGAAAAAGAAAAACGCACGGAGAGGAACCCTCCCCATGCGTTTCGCTTGTGAGCTCAGCCCTGAACAGGCGCTCCGACCGGGCAGGTGCCGGCGCAGGAGCCGCAATCGATGCAGGCGTTGGCATCGATCACATATTTGTTGTCACCGGGGGTGATCGCGCCCACGGGGCAGGCATCGGCGCAAGCGCCGCAACTGATGCAAGCATCCTGGATTACGTATGCCATGATAGGTACCTCCTTTGGTTTGGTGCACTCTTATTCTATCATGGCTTTTCAAAAATGCAAGGGGGATTTGTTACCTTTTTACAAAAAAGTTTATTTCCTTTGGTTAGCGTTGGCTAACTTTCCGAAGGCGCATAAACCCGCCTCACTCCTCGGCGGACGGCGCGGACTTTGCGGCGCCCGGTTTGCGATGGCGCACGCCGCCGCGGCGGCGCCTGCGGCGCGGCTTCACGGTTTCGCCCTCCGCCTGCGGTTCGGCGGGGGCGGCGCTCTCCTCGGCCGCCTGCGGGGCGGGTTCTTCCGCCGCCTGCATGGGGGGACGCTGCTGGCGGGCGCGCGGGCATCCGCCGCCCAACTGGTCCTTGTGGTAGAGGCGCACCTCGTTCATCTCACCGTCGAGCCGCACCTTGAGCATGCCGGTAAGCAGGCTCACATCGGTGACGGTGCCGCGGCCGTCGGGGGTTTGCACCGAGGCGTTGACGCGCGGCGTCGTCTTGATGAGGTCCTCATAGGCGCTCTGCTCGTATTTGAGGCAGCACATCAGCCTGCCGCAGGCGCCCGAAATCTTGGTGGGGTTGAGCGAAAGGCCCTGCTCCTTCGCCATGCGGATCGAAACCGGCTGGAAATCCGAAAGGAAACTCGAGCAGCAGAACTCACGTCCGCAGCAGCCGAGGCCGCCGAGCATCTTGGCCTCGTCGCGCACGCCGATCTGGCGCAGTTCGATGCGCGTGTGGAACACGCTCGCCAGGTCTTTGACGAGTTCGCGGAAATCGACGCGCCCGTCCGCCGTGAAGTAGAACAGCACCTTGCTGCCGTCGAACGCGTATTCCACGTCGACAAGTTTCATCTCGAGCCCGTGGGCCGCGATTTTCTGCTGGCAGATCTCGAAGGCGCGCTCCTCCTTGCGGCGGTTTTCCTCCGCCTGGGCGATGTCCTTCTGCGTTGCGATGCGAACGAGTTTTTTGAGCGGCTTGACGAGTTGCGATTCCTCCACCTCCTGCGAGGCGATGGAAACGCGGCCGCACTCGGTGCCGCGCGCCGTTTCGACGATCACATATTGGTCGGTCTCCACCGCCGTCCCGCAGGGATCGAAGTAGTAGACCTTTCCCGCGTCCTTGAAGCGGACGCCGATCACATTTGCCATACGTATTGTCCTCGTTTTCTGCCCGTCCGGGCGGTGTGGGGCCCCTTCAGAGGGCCGCGATCAGATCGTCGGCCAGAACGGCGCACAGCAGCGGCCTGCCGACGTTCTGCGCCGCGCGTGTCTGCGCCGTTTCTATTATAGCAACAATTTTCGCGCACTGCAATGCGGAAATCTCTCCCGTCCCCGCGAGCAGGCGGCGGCCGATCTCGGCGCGCCAGAGCGCGAGCAGTTTCAGGAGCGCGTCGCGGTCGTTGTCGTAGCCCGAGAGGGTGGCGAGCAACTGATAGCGGGCGCGTGCGAACAGCGATTCGCACAGGGCGGCGGTGTCGCGCAGCAGCGCCTGCGTCGCTTCGTCGGACAGGGCGTCGAGCGCCTGTCCGACCGTTTCAAACGCGGCGGCGGCCGCGTCGCGTTCGCCGGGCCCGACGTCGGGCGCGAGCCGCGCGAGCACCTCGGCGCGCTGCTGCGCCGTCAGTTCCTCCAGCGGCAGCGTCGTGGCGCGCGAAAGGATCGTATCGAGCAAGGCGGCGCGGCCCGTCGCCGTCAGCAGGAAGAAGATGTGCGCCGGCGGTTCCTCGAGGATCTTGAGCAGGGCGTTCTGCGAGGCGGGCGGCATGTTCTGCAGGTCTTCGAGCAGCAGCACGCGCCGCTCGGATTCGTTGGGGGCGATCCACGCTCCCTGCCGCAGTTCGCGGACGGCGTCGATCGCATAGGCTTTTTTCTCGCGTCCGTCGAGCACGGTGAGATCGGGGTGGCTGCCGGTTTCGATCTTGCGGCAGGAGCGGCACGCGCCGCAGGGACGTTTGCCCTCGCCGCGGCAAAGCAGCATCGCCGCCGTCCAGAGCGCCAGCGTGCGCTTGCCCGCGCCGGCCGCGCCCTCGATCAGCAGCGCATGCGGAAACCGCCCGCCCGCCCAAAGGCGTTCGAGCGTGCGATAGGCGTTCTCCTGGAAGGAAAGCAGCCGCATAAGCCCTCCGTTATCGCCCGAACTTGCGTTTGACGGCGCGCAGGCGGTCGTTGAGCGCGATCGCGCCGTCGACCATGCGCGCGCGCACGGGGCGGTAGGTGTAATCGAACTCGCCTGCGAGTTCGTCCAACTGGCCGTTGAAGCCCTTTTTGAAGCGGTAAAGGCCGTAAAGGTGGTTGTTCTCGGGGTTGAGGTTGCCCGAGACGCCCTGAAAGTCGTAGACGCTGCAGCCTGTCTCCACGGCCCAGCGGATCATCTCCCACTGGACGAGGTAGTTGGGCATCACGTTGCGCGCCTCGTTGTCGGAGGCGCCGTAGACATAACAGGTTTTGCCCGCGGCGTTTGCCGCGATGGCGCCCGCGATGGCGCGCCCCTCATAGAAAGCGAGGTAGAGCCGCGCGCGTTCGCCCAGCGCGTCGAGAAAGCGCTCGAAATACGCCTTCGGGCGGATGGCAAAGCCGTCTCGCTCGCCGGTCGTTTTCATCAGGCGGCAGAAGTCGTCGAGTTTTTCCTTCCCGCAGACGCGCACCGCAACGCCGTGCCGTTCGGCCAGGCGCAGGTTGCGCCGCGTCTGCTGGGTGAGGTTGGCGAGCAGTTCCTCCTCGCCGCGCCCGTTGAGATAGAGGCGGTAGTTGAAGCGGGCCTGGATGCCCTCGAAGCCCTCCGGCCCGTAGGACTGCACAAAGCCGAGCGCCCGCGCGTTTTCGGCGAACGCCTCGTCGGAAAAGAGCACGTCGGGGTCGATTTTGAGGGCGTGGGCCGTGTATCGCTTCGCCAGTTCGTCCGCGCCGTCCTTGAGGGCCCGGAGCGCCGCGCGGTCGTGCAAGTCGCAGACGGGGCCGCGCGGGCAGTAGAGGAACGACGTGCCGATCAGCGGGATCTTCTGGATCAGGATCGAGGCGGAGCCGACGATCTTCCCGCTCTCGCCGCGGCAGACGACGGCCTCGAAGCCCCAGTTGTTTTTGACGTTGCGCCAATCCGAGAGCTGCGTGAAGCCGCCCTGCGGGTGCGAGAGCACAAAGGCGTCCAGTTCGGGGTACTGCGCGGGGGAGAGGATCTCATAGCGCACGGGAACCATCCCTTTCGTTGCATTCGGATTCGTTGCGGGAGAGCAGCGCGAGATTGCGCTCCAAAACGGCGCGCCCGCGCCAGGCAAAGGCGCGGTTGCGCAGCAGGCGGTCGAGGTTTTCGGCCGTCAGGACCGGCTCGACGTCGCCGCGGAATGCGGCGATCGGCGTGGGCGCGACCCCGCGGTTCTTGGGGCAGGCAAGCAGGCAGCGGTCGCAGCCCCAGGCGAGCCCGCCGGCCCGGATGAGCCGCTCCTGCTCGGCGGTGAGCGCCCCTTTCTTCTGCGTGAGGTAGGAGAGGCAGCGCTCGCGGTCGAACCCCTCGGCCGAGAGCGCCCCCGTCGGGCAGGCGCGCACGCAGGCGCCGCATCCGCAGCAGCGGCGGCTCTGGTCGATCGCGGGGAGCGCGACGTCGGTCACGATTTCCCCGAGAAAGCAGAGCGAGCCGTGCCCGTCGCCGAGCAGCAGCCCGTTTTGTCCGCGCGCGCCGAGCCCCGCGCGCACGGCGGCTTCCACCTCGTCGATCGGGGAAGCGTCGGAGAAAGGGACGAACGTCCCCCCGGGCCGCAGCGCGCGCAGGCCGGCGCAGGCCGCTTCCAGCATGCCCAGAACGACGGCGTGATAATCCGGCAGCATCGCGTAGAGGGCGAGGTTGCGCCCCTCGGGCTCGCCGACGTAGTAGGGAAACGCGCAGACGATCACGCTCTTCGCCGCTTTCGGCAGGCGCGCGGCGCTGCGCACCCCCGCGAGCAGCAGATCGCTGCGAAAGGCGGCGACGCCGAAAGCCGGAATGCCGTTTTCGGAGAAGAGTGCGGTCAGTTCACGGAGCATGGGTCACCCCTTTTTGGCGGCACGGAAACTCTGCACTGTGGCGTGGAACACGAGCGCGCCCGCGTCGTCGCGGATTTCCACCCGATGGTAGATGAGGCGGTTCGTTTTGCGCATCAGCGTGGCCTCGGCGTGCAGCGTGCCCTCGCGGGCGCTGCCGAGCATCTCATAGGAACCGACGGTGGAGAGACGGATCTCGCCGTCCGTGTTGGCGGCGACGGCGGCGACGGAATCCGCGATCATCAGGTAAACGGCGCCGTGCACCACGCCGACGGAGTTGTAGTGCCTGCCGGGGTCGATGACGAGTTCGGAGCGGGCGCAGTCGTCGCCCGCAAAAACGGCGACACACCCGTTGCGGTAGGGGAAGTTCCCCTCATAATTAAACCGTTCGAGGTAGCGTTCGGGCAGCAAAGTCGATTCCTCATTTCCGTTCAAGATCAGGGGCCCATTGAAAGCGCGCGAGATCGACGTTCCCGTCGGACAGGAAGGCGACGCCCTCCGCCTCGAGCATGCCGCGCTGCACGTTCGGCCCGCCGAAAGCGAAAGCGGGCGCGGGCCGCCCCGCGCGGTTGACGACGCGGTGGCACGGGATCACGCCGGGCATCGGGTTCTGGTGCAGCGCCCAGCCCACGGCGCGCGCGGCGCGCGGATTGCCCGCGAGCAGCGCGATCTGCCCGTAGGTGGCGACGCGCCCTTTCGGGATGCGCTGCACAGCCTCGTAGACGCGTTCGAAAAAGTTAGGTTGCATCTGCGTCACCGCCCTCTTCGCCCGGCAGCGCGAGCGAAGGCGAGATCTCGGCGTCGAGGATCTCCTCGGCCGAAGAGGGGAACACGTCGGGCTGCGGTGCGGGCTCCTGCGGCGCGGGATCGCCCGGATCGGCGGGACCCGTGGGACCGGCCGGCGCTTCCGGCGGCGTTTTGGGCGGACGGCCCTGCATCTTCGAGAGGCCGAAGATCAACAGCGCCAGCACGAGCGAAACGGCCGCAAAGATGCCGCCGGCGACGTAGAGGTTCAGGCTGCGCAGCATGTGGTACTGCGTATCACCGACCGAGGATTGCACCCAAAGCACGCCGAGCAGTTCGTTTTCAACGCTCTTGACGGGCAGCAGCACGCAGGCGGCGTTGCCGCCCTCGCGCCCGTCGACGAGCGCGGGCACCGTGCCGCCCGCAGAGGAGCCGGCGTAGATCGCGTCGAGTTGGCGCGCCACGGCTTTGTCGAGCGAGAGCAGGGAGCCGGGGGAATAGGCGTTTTTGCCGGTTTCAAACAGGCTGTCCGCCGCGCAGACATACTGCTTGTCGCGGCGCACGACGAACATTGCGGCGTCGAATCCGCCCGCTTCGCCGAGCGCGTTGAGCGTGTTGGCGGCGCGCAGGGCGGAGATGCTGTTCGAGGGGTTTTCCGCCAGCGCGGCGAGCGAAGAGCCGTCGTAGTAGGAGAGCATCGCGGGGATCAGCGCAAGGGTCTGCTCGAGCGCGCCGCCCGCGGTGCTGATGTCCCGCTTTTTCCGCGTGACGGGCGTGGCGAAGCACAGCAGCGTGACAAGCAGGCAAATCACCAGCAGCACGGCCAAAACGCGGCGCAGCGTCGTGAGTTTCGGGGTCTTTTCGGTTTCATTCATGTCGAGGTAGCTCCTTTCGTTACGACGATCTGCCGCAGCACTTCGCCGATGGGGTCGGTGAGCAGGAGGGCGGCGCGGGCGTCCATGCCCGTCGGGGAGCGGTTGATGAGGACGATCGGCGCGCGCGTGTATTGCAGCAGGCCCGCGGCGGGGTAGACGACGAGGCTCGTGCCGCCCACGATCACGAGATCGGCCTCGCGCAGGTGCGCGACGGAAGCCGAGATCACGTCGCCGTCCAAACTTTCCTCATAGAGCACGACGTCGGGCCGCACAATGCCGCCGCAGTGCTCACAGGTGGGCACGTTCTCGTGTTCGAGCACGTAGTCAAGCCCGTAGCGGCGGCCGCAGCGCATGCAGTAGTTGCGCCATACGCTGCCGTGCAGTTCGAGCACGCGTTTGCTGCCGGCCTTCTGATGCAGCCCGTCGATGTTCTGGGTGATGACGGCGGTCAGTTTTCCCGCCGCTTCCAGTTCGGCGAGTTTTTTGTGCGCGTCGTTCGGCTCGGCGTCGGGACAAAGCATCTTCTCGCGATGGAAACGGAAAAATTCCTCGGGGTGCCGCACAAAGTAGGAATGGCTGAGCATCGTCTCGGGCGGCACGCTGTAATGCTGGCTGTAGAGCCCGTCGACCGAGCGGAAATCGGGGATGCCGCTCTCGGTCGAAACGCCGGCGCCGCCGAAAAAGACGATCCGGCTGCTGTTGTCGATCATGGTCTGCAGGGCCGCGATCTTGTCGTTCATGGTTCTCCCTCCCCCAGATAGGTGAAGCGGCAAAACGTCTCCCCGCCGCGTTCGACGGTCTCGTTCCACATCGAGGCGGGGCGCACCCACACGCCGCGTTCGCCGTAGCACGCGCGGTAGACGACGTATGGCTCGAGCGTCTCGCTGTGGGAGGCGATGCAGAGCACTTCGTATTCGTTCCCCTTGAAATGGCGGTAGCGCCCGGGGCGGATCTCTTCGTTCACGGCGGCGGCCCCCTTTGCCCGAAATGGAGGATTCTCTGCGGCGCGGCCGCCCCGCTTCGGCACTGCGGCGGCCTTTTTTCCATTATAGCATGGCGCGGACGCGTCCGCAATGCGAAAAGTTGCCCCGCGGCGCGATTTTCGGCAAAACGCCGCGCACAAAAAAACGGGCGGCGGGTTCTTCCCGTCCGCCCGTTTGGCGTTGTGTCTGCGGCTCGTTCAGAAGCGCATCAGCGCGGGCAGGCCGATCGCCGCCGCCAGCCAGAAGAACTGGTACAGCAGGATCTGCACGAAGCCGAGCGACCCGACGGAGCCGAAAAAGGCGAGCAGCGCCGTGAGCGCATAGCCGAACAGCAGGCCGGCCGTCTGGATCAGCGTGCCGAGACGGATCGAGGCGCGCAGCGTATGCAGGGCGGCCAGAAGGCGCAGGCGCACGCGGCTGCCGCGCACCGAGAGCGCCCCCGCCTGCGCGCGTTCCCGCGGCCGGCAGAGGTCGAGATACTCCCCGCGCAGCGAGGGGGGAACGAACGCGGCGAGTTCGGCGGGGTAGCCGAAGTCGCGCTCGAGGCGCTCGGGCGTGAGGTTGGGGTCCGTCGAATGCACGACGAGGCGGATGCCCTTTTTGGCGAGCGCGTGCAGTTTATTGGCGACGTGTTTGCTCACGCGGTAACCGACCACGAAGAGGGCCGTCGGTTCGCCGTCCTCAGCGAGGTAGAGGGGCGCGCGCCCTTCCTTGACATACTTGGCCTCGACGTCGGCCGAGATGACGGGGACGCCGTGCGCGAGCAGCAGATCGCGGCTGCCGAGCAGCACCTTGCGCCCGTCCACCTCAGCGCAGAGGCCCTCCCCCTGCTCGTAGGACAGGCGGGAAACGGGGCGCAGCAGTTCGCTCCTCCCGCCGATCGTTTCCAGAAAGACGTCGCGCAGCACGCCGTCGGAAGCATTGAGCACGCTGGCGGCGTCCACGATGGCGCTGTCGATGCGGTCCTGCCGGAAAGCCTTGATTCCATGCAGCACGGCGGCGCCGGCGGGATAGAGTTCGCAGGCATCCACGGCGGCGGCGTCCATTTCGCCGAGTTCGTCGGTCACGGCATAGCCTGTGATGATCGCGCCTTCCTGCGTGAGGGCCTTCGCGGCGCGCCACAGCGGCAGGTTGCCCACGAGCGTCTCAGAGAGGGCGCTCGACATGCACAGCATCGCGCAGAAGACCGTGACGCCGCCGAGCGGGCCCTGTTTGAAAACGAGCCAGCACAACAGGCTCGAGAGCGCGCTGAAGATCAGCATCAGCGGCGCGGCGACGCGGCACATCCGCTCGGAATAGTCCTCGGAATAGGACTGCGACAGAAAGTTTTCGGCGAAACCGATGCGTGCGGGATAGACGAGGGCGAGATCTTCTTCGCCGTGCAGGCCCGTGAGCCGCTCGGCAAGTTCGCCGCCGCGCAGCAGGTTCTCCCCGATGAGTTCGTCCCCGGAGGTGAGCACCGCAAAGTTGCATTCGATGCGCCGCACCATCCGCAGTTTGCCGAAAGCGTTGGCGGCGAGCGTGAGGACCGCAACAGCGGGATAAAGGTCGGAGCGGGCGACCGAGAAGGAGCCCGAAGCGAGCAGAGCGATCGTGTGCGCGAGCACCGCGAACACGCAGAGCGCGGCGGGCGTATCATGCCCCGCGCGGCGGGTGAACAGCGAGATCACGCCGTTGCCGAGCACGGGGTAGGAGAACGCCGCGGCCAAAAACAGCGGGGCAAGGCAGACGACGAGGTAAGCCGTCATATTGGTTTCGGGGCACACCGCGGTGAACAGCGGCAGCGGATAGAGGTTGCAGAGCGAGAGATACAGCGAGAGTGCAAAGCAGATGCCGACGACGACCAGCCGCGTGCGCAGCGTGCGGTGCAGATACGCCAGTTCGTCGCGCACGGTGTGCACGTCCTGCGCGGTGCGATATTCGGTGGCGTCGGGCGCGATCGAGAGGGAAGGCGCCTCCTCCGCTTCGGGGACGGCGGCCTCCTTCTTTTTTCGCCTGGACTCGGCTTTTTCCATGCGGGCGGCCTTCTTTTCGGCGGCGCGGCGCTCGCGTTCGGTCGGCGCCGGCTCCTCGGGGGGCAGCAGGGAGGAGAGGTCATCCTCGTTGTCTTCGTCGATCGTAACGATGAAAGGCATCTTTTCGCCGCGGTCGACCGCAGGGCGGGCGGCGGCCGCCGGTTCCGCTTCGGCGGGGGCGGCTGCGGCGGGCGGCTCGTCCCCGGCGGGGCGGTCGGAAAGGCGGCGGCCCGCGCCGACGGTCGCGGCGAACAGCGCCGTGATGTCGATGCTGTCGTCCATGGGGTAGGCGGGGGGCGCGGCTTGCGGTTCGGCGGCTTTCGGCTGCGCGGGGCGGACCGGCTCCATCACGCGGGTGGAGGAAAGGTCCGCGTCCTTTGCGGCGGCCTCCCGCTGCGGGGAAACCGGCTCGGCGGCCTTCGGCTGCGCGGGATGGACCGGCTCCATCACGCGGGTGGAGGAAAGGTCCGCGTTCTTTGCGGCGGCCTCCCGCTGCGGGGAAGCGGGCTCGGCGGCCTTCGGCTGCGCGGGGCGGACCGGTTTTGTTTCGCGGGCGGAAAAGAGGCTCGATCCCCCTGCAGGGGAGGCGCTCTCCTCCGGGAAATCGAGGCGCAGGTCCCGCGCGAGACCGTCTTTGGGGCGGCTTGTCCGCGCGGAAAAGGATCTCGCTTTCGCAGCGGGGGAAGCGTCCTCCTCCGGGAAATCGAGGCGCAGGTCCCGCAGGAAATCGTCCTCGCGGCGGTTTGTCTGCGCGGAAAAGGATCCCGCTTTCGCAACGGGGGAAGCGTCCTCCTCCGGGAAATCGAGGCGCAGATCCCGCAGGAAATCGCCTTCGCGGCGGCCGGACTGCGCGGGCGAAGCGGTTTCCTCTTTCGGGAAATCGAGGCGCAGATCGGGGGATTCCCCGCGGCGCGTGGGGGGGTTGGGATGCGGCTCCTCGGGTCGGATGGGATCCAGGATGCGCGCCGCGGAAAGGTCGCTTTCCACCGCGCGGGCCACGGCCGCGATCGGCGGATCGGGCTGCGCCTTGCGGGCGTCGGCGTCCTGCTGCGCGGCGGGGGAGGACGGGCGCTTCTGCCGCAATTCCTCGAGGATCTCGTCTACGCTGTATTGATCGGGCATCGGACAAAACCTCCTTCGGGAGTGTTGGAAATGGGAAAGGCAAAAATCGGGTTCAGCCGTTGGGCGCGTGGCGGCCGCGCGCGATCTCGTAGAGGACGAGCGCCGCCGCGACGGAAGCGTTGAGCGAATTGACCGCCCCATACATCGGCACGCCGACGAGCACGTCGCTCTTGTCGCGCAGCAGGCGCGAGACGCCCTCGCCCTCGCTGCCGACGACCACCGCCGCCGCGCCGGCGTAATCCACGGCACGCCAGTCGCGGCCGCCCATGTCGGCGGCGTAGATCCAGACGCCGCGGCGTTTGAGCGCGTCCACGGCCGAGGCAAGGTTTGCCACGCGGGCGACGGGCACGTGCGCGGCCGCGCCGGCGGAGGCCTTGGCGGCAGCCGCGGTCAGCCCCACGCCGCGCCTGCGCCCGATGATGACGCCGTGCGCGCCCGCCGCGTCGGCGGTGCGCAGGATCGCGCCGAGGTTGTGCGGATCCTCAATGCCGTCGCAGATCACGAAAAACGGCGCTTCGCCGCGCGCGTCGGCCGCCGCAAAGAGATCGTCGAGTTCGGCGTAGCGGTACGCCGCCGCCACGGCCGCGACGCCTTGGTGGGCGACGCCGCCGCAGAGGGCGTCGAGTTTTTCTTTCGCCGCGTCTTTCACGGGGATGCCGCGCTCGCGCGCGGCGGCGGCGATCTTCGCGAGGGAGCCGGCGCGCTCCCCCTTCTGCAGCAGGATGCGGTCGATCGGCTCCTCGGTCCTGAGCAGTTCGAGCACGGGATTCCTCCCCGCGACGATGCGATCCTCTGCGCGCTTCTGCTGCATGGCGGTTCCTCCGTATCCGGTCATAGTTCCCGAAAATCGGGCGTCCTAACGGGGCTGCGCCGCCCTGCGGCGGCGGTCCTCCGCATCGTTATCCTTATTATAGCAGATTTTTGCGCGCGCGCAAGATTTGCGCCCCGTTCTTGCATGCGCCGCGGCAAAAAAGGTGGCGTTGGCGCTTCTTTCGCGGTCTGACAAGCCGAATTTACTTTGCGTAAAGCCGGTTTTCCCCGCGGAAGAGCCTTCTTCTGTTGAAAACTACGTTGAAACTGTGGAAATTTGCGCTTTTTTCGCGGTGGAAGATTCCGATTGGGAACAAGGAAGTCCGCCGCAAGAAAAAATTTCTCTACGAAAAGTTTAATCCACTTGTCAGAGGGGGATTTGGACCGCCTGCAGCGCCGGCGAGGGCGGAAAACCGGGCGAATCGCGCGACGCCTTGCAATTCTCTGCGGATTGTGGCAGAATAAGGGCAGAAACGCTGTTTGGAACCGAGGTGTCATGCCGATGAAACGGGCCGCCGCACTGTCCCTTTCGCTGTTGCTGTTGCTGACCGCCTGCGCCGAACGCCGCGTCGCCGCGCCGTCGTCTGCGCCTTCCGCGTCGCCCGCCGTGTCCTCCGAGGCACAGACTGCGCCTTCTGAAGCCCAGAGACCTTCCTTTGAGGCGCCGGCTGCATCCTCCGAAGAGGAGCGCCTTTCTTCTGAGGCGCCGGTCCTTTCGTCCGAGGGAAAAACCGATCCGCCCGGGACGGCCTCCGCCGAGGCGCCCGCAGAGGTTGCGGCCGGGCCGGAGGACCTTGTCCCGCCCGACGGCGACTGGCGCCTGATCCTCGTGAACCCGTGGAACGCGCTGCCCGCGGAACTGGAGATCGACCTCGTGCTGCCGCCCTCGGGCCGAAACCCCGACCGCCACAAGGTCGATGCGCGTATCGTGGACGACCTCGAGGCGATGATCGCCGCGGCGAAAGCGGACGGCGTCGACCTGATGATCGACTACGGCTACCGCTCGTTCGCGCAGAGCGAGGGCCTCTTTGAAAAGCAGATCAACTCCCAACTCGCCGCCCACCCCGACTACACGCGCGAGCAGGCGGTCGAGGCCGCGAAGCGCTGGGTCGCGCCGCCGGGCACGAGCGACCACCACACCGGCCTGGCGCTCGACATCGTCACGCCGGCCTATCAGGTGCTCGACGACGGCTTTGCCGGGACGGACGCGGGCCGCTGGATGGAGGCGCACAGTTGGGAATACGGCTTCGTGATCCGTTTCCCCAAAGACAAGACGGCGATCACCGGCATCGCCTACGAATCATGGCATCTGCGCTATGTGGGGCGCGAGCATGCCGCTGTGATGCACGAGAACGACTGGTGCCTCGAGGAGTACTTGGGGGCGCTCAACGCAAGATAAAGGAGAAGACCATGTTGACGGAACCCGAACCCGGCTCAGCGGCTGCCTTATGGCTTGTGCCGCTGCTGCTCACCGCTCTGCTGCAACTGGCGCACGCCGCTGCGATCGACCTGGACGATGCGCGGCTGGCGAACGACGCCGCCGCGGGAGACCGCCGCGCCGCCGCGCTTTCGCGCCTGCTGGAGAAGAACGCGCGCGTGCGCCTCGCCGTACAGTTGACCTCGTATCTCTGCGCCGTGCTTTCGACGGCGGGAGCGCTGGCGCTGGCCTCCGGCGCGCCGCAGGGCGTGCGCGTCGCGCTGGGCGTGGCGCTGCCGATCCTGTTCTGCGCCGTCGCCGTCGTTTCGATGCGGCGCGCGGCGGCGTATTTCCCGCAGCCGATCGCCTATGCGCTTGCGGGCGTGCTGCGCGCGTGGTGCGCGCTCTGCACGCCGGTCGTTCTGTGCGTGGGCGGCATCTCGTCGCTCGCGGTGCGCCTCGCCGGCAAGGACCCCGCCGAAGAGCCCTCGCAGGTGACCGAAGAGGAGATCCGCATGCTCGTCGACGAGGGCGAGGAGAGCGGCGCGATCGACGAGACCGAAAAAAAGATGATCGACAGCATCTTCGAGTTCGACGACCGCGACGTCACCGAGGTGATGACGCATCGCACCGAAGTCAACGCCATCCCCGTCACCGCCACGCTGTCTGAGGCCGTGGCGCTGGCGATGGAATCGGGCAATACGCGCCTGCCCGTCTATGAAGACGACATCGACCGCATCTGCGGCATCCTCTATGCGAAGGATCTGCTGCAGTTTCTGGAGAAGCCCGAGGGCTTTTCGATGCGCGGTGTGATGCGCGAGCCGCTCTATGTGCCGGAAAGCGGCAGCTGCGCGGATGTGTTCCGTCTGATGCAGCAGAAAAAGATGCAGCTGGCGATCGTCGTCGACGAATACGGCGGCACTTACGGCATCGTGACGATGGAGGACCTGCTCGAGACGATCGTCGGCAGCATCCAGGACGAATACGACGACGAGCAGCCCGAAGCGCAGGCCCTCGGCGAAAACGTGTGGGTGATCGACGCTTCGATGGGCCTTTCGCAGGTGGAGATGCTGCTTGACCTGCATTTTCCCGACGAGAGCGAGGCCGATACGATCGGCGGCTATCTGACCGAGCAACTCGGCTATGTCCCGCAGGGGGAGGATGCGCCGGGCGTGACGGTGGAGGATGTGCGCTTCACCGTGGAGCGGGCCGACGACCGACGCATCGACGCCGTGCGCGCGGAGCGTCTCGCACCGCAGGCCTGATCGAACCGGATCGAAAAAAGCATCGAGGGACGGCGTTCGTCCCCCGATGCTTTCCCTATTTGGGCGGATGCGGTTTTGCGTCTTTGCGAAGGCGGCTGCGGCAGTAGGCTTTTACGCCGGCCGTCAGCGAGATCACGCCGCCGGTGATGCCTGCGGCAGCGCAGGCGGTGAGAATCGTGTGCATGGCAGACCCTCCGATCGTGCGTTTTAGTTAGCATATGCTAACTAAAAAATATCCCAAAACCCCGCCCCTGTCAAGAGCGAATGATCCGCTTTTTCCTGCAAATTGTTCGATTTTCGGAAAAGTTTCAAAAAAGACTTGCTTTTTGGTGTATGGCGTGATATAAGTGTATTATAACAAATAATACACAAAGGAGGTGCCGCACGTTGTTTCTGATCGATCCGAGAAGTTCTGTCCCCCTTTATGAACAACTCGAGGAGAACATCATCTCGCTGATCTCCGCCGGCGCGCTCGCGCCAGACGATCAACTTCCGAGCGTGCGAAGCCTGGCGAGGGACCTCGGCATCAACCCCAACACGGTGCAGAAGGCCTACAGCCATCTGGAGGAGCGCGGCATCATCTATCAGGCGGCGGGGCGCGGCAGTTTCGTCTCGCCCGTCGGTCGGGCGATGGACCGCATCGCGCAGGAGAAGCGCGATGCGCTTTCGGCATGTGTGCGCGAAGCCGCGCGCGCCGGGATCTCCCGCGAGGAGATCTTCGCCCTCGTGCACTCGCTTTATGAGGAGGACAGGACATGATCACAGCGAATGGCGTCACCAAACGGTTTGAAAATAAAACGGCCCTCGACCGCGTTTCCTTCGAGATCCCGCGGGCCTGCGTCTACGGCCTGGTCGGCACCAACGGCTCGGGCAAATCGACGCTGCTGCGCCTGATTTCCGGCGTGTATGCCGCGAACGAGGGGGGAATCACCGTCGACGGCGCGCCCGCTTTTGAGACGCCCGAGACCAAGGAGCGCATCTTTTTCGTCTCGGACGACCTCTACTTCCACCCGCAGGCCACGCTGGAGGAGATGGCGATCTTTTACCGCTCCGCCTATTCCCGCTGGGACGAGGCGCGCTACCGTCGCCTGTGCGAACTGTTCCCGATCGGGACGGACCGAAAACTCTCCACGTTTTCCAAGGGCATGCGCCGGCAGGCGGCGCTGATCCTGGCGCTCTCCTGCGCCCCCGACTGCCTGCTGCTCGACGAGGCCTTCGACGGGCTCGATCCGGTCATCCGCTTCGCCGTGCGCAAGATCATCTCGGATATGATCTCGGAATACGGCATCACGGTGGTGATCTCCTCGCACAACCTGCGCGAACTCGAGGACTTCTGCGACCGCGTGGGCCTGTTGCACAACGGGAAACTGCTGCTCGAGTGCGCGATCGACGAGATCCGCATCGGCTTCACCAAGGTGCAGGCCGTCCTGCGGCCGATGCCCGAGAACCCCACGCTTCCCGAGGGGGTGCGCGTGCTGTCGCGCTCAATCGTGGGCAGCGTCGCCACGTTCGTCGTGCAGGCGGGCGAGGAGGCGGCGGTCGCCGCCGCCCAGACGCTTTCCCCGATGCTCGCGGAGGCCGTGTCCCTCACGCTGGAGGAAGTCTTTATCTATGAAATGGAGGCGGTCGGCTATGACTACACGAAGATCATCTTTTGATCGCAGCCGCGTGCAGCCGTTCGTCGGCAACCTGCTGCACCGCAACCGCGGACTGGTCGCGTTTTATACGGCGATGCTGTTCCTTTCGCTGCCGGTCCCGTTCGCGCTGACGGTCTACAACGCCCACCGGCGCTTCGCTGCGGGCCATTGGGTCGGGATGACGTGGTTCGACCACGTCAAGAACGCCACGGCGGGGGCCTCGCACCTCTACAACGCGTTTTCGGCGGTGTTCTTCACGGCGGTCGTGGCGCTGATCCCGCTGGTACTGTCGATCTCGATGTTCAGTTATATGCACAGCCGCCGCGCGGTCGACGTGTACCACTCCCTGCCGCTGACAAGGCAGGAACTCTTCCTTTCGAATGCGATCGCGGCGGCCGTGATAATGTGGGTGCCGCTTGCCGCGGTCTTTGCGGTCACCGGCGCGATCTCCGCGATCGTACCCGGCATGAGCGCGGTGCTCCTCCTCAAGGACCTCTTCTTCTGGGCTTCCGCAATGCTGGCGATCTTTGCGATCGCTTCGTTCTGCGCCACACAGGTCGGCACGCCGCAGGACCAGGCGCTCTTCGCCCTCGTGGTGAGCGCGTCGGCCGCGGGCGTGGCCCTGCTGCTCAACCTGATCGCTTCGGAGCACCTCTACGGCTACAGCATCGGGGACGAGTTCTTGAACCTGATCTACCGCCTCTGCCCCTTCAGCCTGATGATCGGGCGCTTCATTGCCGTCGATGCACCGTACTATTCCGATTCCAACTTCGCCGCGATCGTTTGGCTGCTGGTCTCGGTCGCGCTGCTGCTTGTTTCCGCGTGGCTCTATGCCCGCCGCCGCAGCGAGCAGGCCGAGGTGCTCGGCAACATGGGGCCTCTGCAGATCTATGTGCGCCTCGTCGGCACGATCGTCGGCGGGATCGGCATCGGCTTTTTGATCTGGAACGTGCTGGACATCCCCGCTTCGAGCAAGTGGATCCTGCCCTGCATCGTGGTCGGTGCGCTGAGCGTCTATCCGATCGGCGATGCGATTCTGGCGCGCCGCGTGCGCGGCCCCCGGCAGACGCTGCCCATGTGGCTCGCAACGGCCGCGATCGCCTGCCTCGCCTGTGCGGGGGTGATCTTCGACCCCTTCGGCTACGCCGCGCGCGTGCCCGATCCCGCGCAGGTGGAGAGCGTGAGGCTTGACGGCCTTGTGACGCGCTACACCCCGCAGAACAACTACCGCGCGATCGAATTGTGCGAACCGGACTCGATCGAAACGGTTGTCGCCGCGCACCGCGAACAGGTGCAGGCGCGCACGGGAGATCGGATGCGGCGCATGAACGTCACCTATACGCTGAAGAACGGAAAGCGGCTTTCGCGCAGTTATTCCGGCCTCTGCGAGGAAACGAACCGCCTGTTCGCCTCGCTGGAGACGAACGACGAGGTGCTGCGTGCCACGGCGGCCGTGTTCGGCCTTGCGCCCGAACGCGTCACCAAGATCACCGTCGCCGATGCGATCGACGGGACCGAGGCCGAATTGAACCTTTCCGAAATCGAAAAGCGCCGCCTGCTGGAAGCGCTGCAGATCGATCTGCTGGCGCAGCCGCAGAGCGAACTCGAGCAGGGCGGGACGCCGCTGGCGATTCTCTATCTGGAGGAGGTCAGCGAGAGCCGCTCGCCCGGCGCGGCCTACCGCGTCGCCGCGGAGACCTATCGCGTCGCCGCGGAGGAGAACGTCTATTACTCGACCTACGCCTACCTCGTCACCGAGAGTTTTACCCGCACGCTGCGCGAACTGCGCGCATCGCCGGCGGTGCGCGAACAGGCCGGTCTCGCCGCGGGCGATTTTGACGAGATCGAAACGGTGGGCCTTTGGCTCTGCACCGAAGAGATGCGCTGGTACAGCGATTCCTATTTCAGCGCCGGTTCGTCCGATTTCAACCTCGACCTGCGCTATTACTACGATACCGAGGAATCCCCCTATCTCCTGCTGACGAAGGACGAATTTGTCGCCGCGCGCATCCGGCCGATGGCCTACTATCCGAACACCGCGGAGGACCTGCGCGAGATGGTCGCGATCCTGTACCGCCGCGGGGACCCGAACGCCGGCGGCTCCGTCGGGCGCGCGTTCGCGCGCCTCGGCGACCTGCCGCAGGAACTGCAGGAGAGGGTGCTGGCGGCCTATGCCGAGTTCCATGAATATGACGACGGGCTGATGCGGGAGATACCGCTTCGCCCGGCGACGGCGTAAGACGGGCGCGCACCGCCTGCGCGCGGAAAGGAGGACGCTACGGATGTATGAAAAAGAACGGGCCGCCTATATCGACCAGTACCGCGCGATCGCGCCGCAGCTCTACCGCATCGCGGTGCTGGTGACGGGCCGCCCCGACCTCTGCGTGCACGCGGTCGAAAACGCGGTGATCGAATGCTACCGCTCACCCGACCGCAGCCCCTTTTCGGAGAAGATCTACCGCTACTTGTGGCAGGCCTGCGACAGCGTGGAGCCCCTCTGGGGCTACCACTACCGCAAGAACCTCTGCACGCTGCAGGGGATCGATGTGGATGCGGGCTGCCCCGCGTTCATCGACGCGATGAGCAAGCGGGAAAAGGAGGAACGCATGGCCATGGCGCTGCTGACGATCGCGGAGCGCACGCCTGCGCAGGTGGGGCCGATCTTCGGTGCTACGGAGCACGAGGTCAACCGCGCGCTCAAAAAAATCTGCAAACAAATGCACTATAATGTGCTCTCGTGAGGGAAAGACGATGAAACAGTTTCTGGTTGCCCTGCTTGCGGCCGCCGCCGCGGCATGGGGCGCGGCGATGTGGCTGCACAGCCGCGCCGTGCGGTATATCCGGTTGTTCTGAAAGGGGCGTTCGCCCATGATGAGCGTTGCAGAGATCGAGGTCGAGCGGCAACTCGGCCTCCTCAAAAAGGAAGGCGTTTCCGAGGGGCCCGTCGTCGTCTGTGTCGGCGACAGCATCACCTACGGCTACGCCGCCGGCGGCCCGCGCGGCGGCACGTGGGGCGACCTCGGCTCCCGTGCCGCGGGATGGCGGGCCGTCAATCTCGGCATGAACGGCGATACGGCCGGCGGCATGCTCGCGCGCGCCCAAACGCTGCCCGTTTCCGCTTCGATCGCCGCCCTTGCGCTGCAGGGCGGCGGCAACGACCTGATGATGGGGATCGCCCCCGCCGCGGTCTGCGATACGCTGTGCGAACTTGCGCGGTTCGCCTGCTCCCGCGCGATCGAGCCGATCGTGTGCCTTTCGCCGTGTGCCACGCCGCAGCGCGTGCGCCGGTTCGGCGCTTATCTGCCGTTTTATGCGGATGCGGATGCCTTCGACGCCGCCCGCCGCGCGCTCAACGCCCTCCTGCGCGGGGCCGCCGCCGAAAACGGCTGGATCTGCGCCGATTTTGCCCCCGCGCTCTGCCTGCCGGACGGCACGGCCGACCGCGATTGCTACGCCGATACCATGCATCCCAACGCCGAGGGGCACCGCCGCATGGCGGCCGTGTTCGCACAGGCGCTGCGGCAGACCGCTGGCGGGCGCCGGAGGGACGCGCGATGAGCCGTCGCTTCACCGCGATCCGCCGCAGCCGGGAAGCGGCGCGGATGCGCGAGTTCACCCAGCACGGCGGGGTCACGACGTTCGACCACTGCGAAAACGTGGCGCGCCTGTGCTGCGCCCTCAACCGGGGGCTGCGCCTGCGGGCGGATGGGCGCGTCCTGCTCACCGGCGCGCTGCTGCACGATTTCTACCTTTACGACTGGCACCGCAGAGACGGCGGCGCCCACCGCCTGCACGGCTTTTGCCATGCCGAGCGCGCCCGCCGCAACGCGGTGCGCGATTTCGGCGTCGACGAGCGTGTCCAGCACGTGATCGCAAGCCACATGTGGCCGCTGAACCTCACGCGCGTCCCCCGCACCCGCGAGGCGTGGCTCGTCTGTTTCGCCGATAAGTGCTGCGCCGTGCGCGAATTCTTCACGGGAAAATAGGAAGGCCGCCCGCTCCCGACGGGGGAGGGGCGACACCGAAACGGCTTTTCCAAGAAAAAAAGGCCCGCAGGGGCCTTTTTTGCGCGTTTCGCGCCCCGCCTGAAGGGGCGGGTCACCGTTCCCCGAAAAGCCGCCGCTGCCGCTCGGAGATCTTTCTGCGCCGTTCGGCGGCCGCGGCGGCATCGATCCGCCAGCGGCCCTCCCAAATCAGCAGGTCGCCCTCGCGGGCCTCGGCGGGGAGGCGGGCGCGGGAGAGCGTAAGGCGGCGGCCCTCGCCGTCCTCGCAGAGGGCGAACGCGCCCGTAAACCGTTCGATCGAAAGCATGGGTCATTCCTCCCGGGGGGTCAAAACGTCGTCGATGCCGTCGGCCGTCACGCGGATCGTGCGCCCGTCGGTCGAAAAGGAGATCGCGCCGCTCTGGTCGGTGCGGTAGATCGGGCCGAACGCGGCAAGGCGTTCGATGACCCGCGGACTGGGCAGATGGTAACCGTTGTCGCGCCCGACGGAGATTGTGGAGGCGACGGGGCGCACGGCATTGAGAAACGCCTGCCGCGAGGAGGTGTCGCTGCCGTGGTGTCCCGCCACGAGCACGCTGGCGCGCAGCAGCGAACCGATGTCGGCGAGACGCGCCTCCTCCTCTTTTTCCGCGTCGCCCGTGATCAGAAACGAGGTTCTGCCGCAATCGATGCGCAGCACGAGCGAGGTGTTGTTGAGCCCGTCGGGCGCGGGAAGAAAGCCGTCGAGCACCGTGAGGATCGCGCTCTCCGACAGGACGCGCATCCCGGGCGCGCCGCAGAGGGTGACGGGGACCCGATGCGCCTCGATGCGGTCGAGCAGCGTTTCGTAGGAGGGAGCCGTCGGCAGCAGGTCATCCGGCGTGCGCGGCAGGATCAGTTCCTCCACGGGGAAGCGATCGAGCACCTCGATCAGGCCGCCGTAGTGGTCGGTGTGCAGGTGCGTGACGTACACGGCTGTCAGACGCGTGACGCCGCGTTCCCGCAACGCGTCGCACACAGCCGCGCCGGCCGTGCGTTCACCGCAGTCGATCAGCAGATCGGCTCCGCCTGTCTGGACGAGCGCCGCGCTGCCCTGTCCCACGTCGAGGATCGTCACAGTCAGCGGCTCGGTCGGGCGGCGGCGCGCCGCGAACTGCGCCCGCAGGTCGTCGCCGTAGAGGAGGCACCCGAGCGCCAGAAGCGCCAGAAGCCCCAGCAGGATCACTGCACCGGCGAGACGCCGTTTCTTCATCATCTGCGCACCGGCTTTCTGCGGGGCGGCTTTCCCCTGCGGCGGTCTGCCGCAGCGGCAGCCTCACGCTGTTTCTGGACGTATTGCCGGTCGGGCGCCACAAGGCAGTCCGGCCCCGTGCCGATCAGGTCGGTGCGGCCGGCCGCTTCGAGCGCTTCGATCACGATGCGGCGGTTCTCGGGCTTATAATACTGCAGCAGGGCGCGCTGTCGCCGCTTTTCGGCCGGGGAGCGCGGCACGAACACGGGTTTGCCTGTCAGCGGGTCGATGCCGGTGTGGAACATGCAGGTCGAGATCGTGCCCGGGGTGGGGTAGAAGTCCTGCACCTGTTCGGGACGCATGCGGTGTTTTTTGAGAAAAACCGCGAGTTGCACGGCGTCCGCAAGGGTGCTGCCCGGATGGGAACTGATGAGATAGGGCACGAGGTACTGCTCCTTCCCGAGTTCTTTCGTGATGCGGTAGAATTTCTGCGCGAAGCGCTCGTAAACGCCGATATGCGGCTTGCCCATGCAGTCGAGCACGGCCGCGCTGCAGTGCTCGGGGGCCACTTTGAGCTGGCCGCTCACATGGTGCTGCACCAGTTCGCGGAAGAACGTCTCGTCCTCGTCGAGCAGCAGATAATCGAAGCGGATGCCCGAGCGCACGAACACTTTTTTGACGCCCGGGATCGCCCGCAGGCGGCGCAGCAGTTCGAGGTATTCGCTGTGGTCGACGCGCAGGGCGGGGCAGGGTTTTGTGCCGAGGCATTTGCGGTCGGGGCAGAGTCCCTGCGTCAACTGCTTTTGGCAAGAGGGGTAGCGCAGCTGCGCCGTGGGGCCGCCCACATCGTGGATATAGCCCTTGAAATCGGGGCGCTTTGCGAGATGTTCGGCTTCTGCGACGACGGATTCAATGCTGCGCGAGACCACCTGCCGCCCCTGGTGGCTTGCGATCGAGCAGAAGTTGCAGTGGCCGAAGCAGCCGCGGTTGTGGATGATCGAGAACGCGACCTCCTCGATCGCGGCGACGCCGCCGAGCGCCTCGTAACTCGGGTGATAGGTGCGCTCGAACGGCAGGGTGAACACGTCGTCGAGTTCCTCGCGCGTCAGGCACGGCATCGGGGCGTTCTGCAGCACGAGGCGTCCGCCGTGCTTCTGCACGACGGGGCGGCCCGAAACGCCGTCCTGCTCGGCCATCTGGCGGCCGAAAGCCCGGGCGAACGCCGCTTTGTCCTCCCGCACTTTTTCATAGGAGGCGATGCTGACGCAGCCGGCCGGCAACTGTTCGGGCAGGGCATAGCAGACCGTCCCGCGGATGTCGGTGAGGGAAGAGACCGGTTCTCCCGCGGAGAGGCGTTCTGCAATCTCCTTTGTCTGCCGTTCGCCCATGCCGTAGGAGAGCAGATCCGCGCCCGATTCGACGAGGATTGAGGGTTTGACGCTGTCCGACCAGTAGTCGTAGTGCGCGAAGCGGCGCAGCGAGGCCTCGATGCCGCCGAGGATCACGGGGCAGTCGGGGTAGGCGCGCTTTGCGAGGCGGGAGTAGACGGTCGCCGCATAGTCGGGGCGGCGGCCCTGCGCGTTGGCGGGGGAATAGGCGTCGGTTTGGCGGCGGCGCTTGGCGACGGTGTAGTTCGACACCATCGAGTCGATGTTGCCCGCCGTGATCATAAAGCCGAGACGCGGCCGGCCGAAGCGGCAAAAATCGCGCTCGTCGCGCCAGTCGGGCTGGGCGAGCACGGCCACGCGGTAGCCGAGGCGCTCCAGCAGGCGCGAGATGATCGCGATGCCGAAACTCGGGTGATCGACATAGGCGTCGCCCGTGACGCACACGAAGTCGACGGCGTCCCAGCCGCGCCCGCGCACCTCCGCGGCGCTGATCGGTAGAAAGGCCATGCGTTCACCTCACAAAATACGCCGTGCAGAAAGCGCGCACGGCGTATCGCTTTTTTGGGATCACAGCGTCGTCTGCTCGGGGATCGGCTCCCCGGAGACTTCATCGGCGCGGTGCAGTTTCATTTCGAGCCAGCGCTCCTTCGAGATGAGCACGGTGCGGGGCTTCGAGCCCTCGAAGGGCCCCACGATGCCGCGCGCCTCGAGTTCGTCGATCAGGCGCGCCGCGCGCGCGTAGCCGAGTTTGCACTTGCGCTGCAAAAGCGACGTGGAGGCAAGCCCCGCCTCGACGACGCACTCGATCGCGTCCTCGAGCATCGGGTCGACCTCGTCCTCGGCGGCGGGCGCGCCGGAAGCGCCGCCCGCGCTGCCCTTACCCGCGGGGATGTGGCTTTCGATCTCGGCGATCAGCGCCTCGTCGTAGACCGTTTCGCCGGCGCTCTTGATGAAACTGACGGTGCGCTCGATCTCCTCGTCGGAGACGAAGCAGCCCTGCACGCGGGTGGGCTTCGGCGCGCCGACGGGATTGAAGAGCATATCGCCCATGCCGAGCAGTTTTTCCGCGCCGCCCATATCGAGGATGACGCGCGAATCGACCTGCGACGAAACTGCGAACGCGATGCGCGAGGGAATGTTCGCCTTGATGACGCCGGTGATGACGTCGGTCGAAGGCCGCTGCGTGGCGATGATGAGGTGCATGCCTGCGGCGCGGGCCATCTGCGCGAGCCGGCAGATGGCGTCCTCGACCTCGGAGGGCGCCGCCATCATCAGATCGGCGAGTTCGTCCACTACGATGACGTATTGCGGCAGCGGCGCGGGAACCGGCTCCTGCGCCTCGCCCTCGGACCGGTTTGCGGCGGATTCGGCCTGCGCGGCCACGATCTTGTTGTAACTGGCGAGATCGCGCGCCCCCACGGCGGCGAACAGGCGGTAACGGTTGAGCATCTCGGTGACGGCCCAGCCGAGCGCGCCCGCGGCCTTCTTCGGGTCGGAGACGACCGGCACCGCAAGGTGCGGCAGGCCGTTGTAGACGCCGAGTTCCACGACCTTCGGGTCGACGAGCAGCAGTTTGACCTCCTCGGGCTTCGCGTGGAAGAGGATGCTCATGATGATCGAGTTGATACAGACCGATTTGCCCGAGCCGGTGGCGCCCGCGATCAGCAGATGCGGCATCTTGGCGATGTCCGCGACGACGGCATTGCCGGAGATGTCGCGCCCGAGCGCGACGGCGATGCGGCTCTTCGCGCCCTCAAAAGCGGGCGAGGACAGCACCTCGCGCAGCGTGACGGCGGCGGTCTTCTTATTCGGCACCTCGATGCCCACGGCGGCCTTGCCGGGGATCGGCGCCTCGATGCGCACGCCCGCGGCGGCGAGGTTGAGCGCGATATCGTCCGCGAGGCTGGTGATGCGCGAGATCTTTACGCCCGCGGCGGGCTGCAGTTCGTAGCGCGTCACGGCGGGGCCGCGCGCGATATCGGTGATGCGCGTCTGCACGCCGAAGGACTGCAGCGTGTCCACAAGCAGCTGCGCGTTCTGTCGCAGTTCCTCGGGCGAGCCGTCGCGCGCGCCGCGCTTCGGTTCGTTGAGCAGCGTGAGCGGCGGCATCACGTATTCGGGCTTGGGCAGTTCCTCTGCGGCGGGCGCGGGTTCGGCGGGCTTTTCCGCGGCGGCCTTCGCGGCCTCGGCGGCGCTCTGCTCCTTTTGCGAGATGCGGTCGATGATGTCGTCGATGCGGATCTGGCGGTCCTCGTCGATCGGCGCGTCGGGGACGAGCGGCTCCGAGATGTCCGGCTGTGCGGGGGCCTGCGCGCCGGCCGCGGGGTCGGCTTCGATGCCCGCGGCGGTGAGCAGTTTCTCCTTGGCGGTGCCGTCGTCTTTCGGTTCGCGCTTCCTGCGGCGCGGCGGGTCGCCGAGCGGGATGTCGATCTGCGTGCGCTTTTGGGCGGCGCGTTCCTCCTGCCGGGCGGCGAAGGAATCGCTGATGCCGTGGCTGACCTCGACGGCCTTGTCGATCGGCTTTTTCATCCCGCGCAGGACGCCCGCGATCGTCGAGTTCGTGATGACCATCAGCAGGAACAGGAGCATCAGCACGACGGCGATCTTGTCGCCGGGCGTGCCGAGTTTCATCAACGGGACGCCGAACAGAATCGAGAACACGCCGCCGCCGTGCAGCGCCTTGCCGTCCTCCCAGAGCGTCTTTACGACGTGGCCGAGCGGCTCGCCCGCAAGGAAGATCTGCCACGTGGCGCACAGCACGCACAGCAGCAGGAACGTGAGCAGGGCGCGCACGCGCAGGTTGTCCGCGTATTTTTCAAACGAGGCCATGACCGACACGTAGATCAGCAGCGGCCCGATGAAGAAAGCCGACCAGCCCAGCAGGCCGAGCAGCACGTTATGTAGGCTTTTCCACAGCGCCTCGCCCTCGATCACGGCGAGCAGGAAGAAAAACACGCCGATCACGAACAGGCAGATAGCAAACACCTGATTCCGTGCCCGCCGCTGCGCCTTGGTCGGCGCGGCGGCGCGCTTTTTGCTGCGTTTGGCCAAACGAAACACTCCTTTCGGGATGGAAAGCGTCATGCGGGAGAAGAGCGCGCCTCGATGAGCCCGTAGAGGCACCCGAGCGCGTCGGAAAGTCCGCCGAGCCGGTCGATGAGGCCCTCTTTCACGGCCTGCTCGCCCTCGAGCGTCGTGCCCACGTCGGTCACGAGTTCGTCGGTATTCATGAGCAGTTCGCGAAAGCGCTCGCCCGGCAGATGGGAATTCTGGATGATGAAATCGGTGATGCGGTCCTGCATGCGCTCAAAGGCGGCGAGCGTCTGCGGGACGCCGAGCACGGTGCCGTTCGTGCGGACGGGGTGGATCGTCATCGTCGCGCTCGGCACGATGAACGAGCGGTTGGCGCTGCAGGCCAGCGGCACGCCGATCGAGTGGCCGCCGCCGAGCACGAGGGAGACGGTCGGCTTTTTCATGCCCGCGATCAGTTCCGCGAGCGCGAGGCCGGCCTCCACATCCCCGCCGACGGTGTTGAGCAGGATCAGCAGCCCTTCGATCTCGGCCGATTGCTCCACCGTGACGAGTTGGGGGATCACGTGCTCGTATTTGGTCGTTTTTGTGTCAGAGGCGGCGAGATAGTGCCCCTCGATCTGCCCGATGATCGTGAGACAGGCGATGCGGTGTTTTCCCTCCAGCGCCGTGACGGGCAGGATCTCCGGGTTTTCCGAAAGATTGTTTGCCATGGTGCGAATCCTCCTTTTTCAACGGGAGGATACGCCGAAAACGCGGCGGATATGCACACAAAATACCACTCTGTATTATAGCACGGCGCGCGGGGCGGGTCAAATCAAAAACGCCCCGCGCACAAAGCGCAAAGGGCGTTTGTCCGAACGGCGCGGCGCGCGTCGGTCAGTAGCCGGAGTGCAGGTCGAGGGTCTCGTCCTCACGGACCCAGTCGTCCACGTTGATGACGCGATAGTCGCTCTCGGTGTCACGGATGATGACGCGCGTGATACCGGCATTGATGACCGTGCGCTTGCACATGGCGCAGCAGTTGGCGTTGGGGGTGTAGGAGCCGTCGGGCTCCTTGCCGACGAGGTAGAGCGTGGCGCCGAGCATGTCGTTGCGCGAGGCGTGGATGATCGCGTTCTGTTCGGCGTGGACCGATCGGCAGAGTTCGTAGCGCTCGCCGGGCGGGATATTGTACCGCTCGCGCGTGCAGTAGCCGAGGTCGGAACAGTTTTTGCGCCCGCGCGGCGCGCCGGCGTAGCCCGTGGAGATGATCTGGTCGTTTTTCACGATGATCGCTCCGAAGTGGCGGCGCAGGCAGGTGCTGCGTTCGGTCACGGTCTCGGCGATGTCGAGGTAGTAGTTGGTCTTGTCGCGGCGCTGCATGGGTCGTCCTCCTTTGTGTGCGGGGTGGGTGATCTGCACCCATCATACCGATTTTTGGGCCGTTTGGCAAGAGGGAATCGCGCGCGCCTTTTCCGCGGCGGAGAAATGTGGTATACTGCCCGAAGAAGAAAGGAGGCGCCGCCATGGTGCTGACGGATCGCGCCGCCGTGCGCGAATTGCTGGAGCGGCACGGCTTCCGGTTTTCCAAAGCGATGGGGCAGAATTTCCTCGTCAACCCCTCGGTGTGCCCGCGCATGGCCGAGGAGGGGGGCGCGGCGCCGGGCGTCGGCGTGCTTGAGATCGGGCCGGGCATCGGCGTCCTGACGCGGGAACTGGCCGCGCGGGCCGCGCGCGTCGTCTGCATCGAATTGGACGCGCGGCTGCTGCCGATCCTTTCCGAAACGCTTGCGGATTGCAGGAATGTGGAAGTGATCTGCGGCGACGTGCTCGAGGTCGACCTGCGCGAGATCCTGCGCACGCGCTTTGCGGGCATGCCGGTCGTCGTCTGCGCGAACCTGCCCTACTATATCACCACGCCGATCCTGATGCGCCTGCTCGGGCAGCGGCTGCCGATCGAGGCGATCACCGTTATGGTGCAAAAGGAGGCGGCCGACCGCCTCTGCGCCCTGCCGGGCGAGCCGAACTGCGGCGCGATTTCGGCCGCCGTGGCCTACTACGCGAAGCCGCAGCGGCTGTTCACGGTGTCGGCGGGCTCGTTTCTGCCTGCGCCGAAGGTGGAATCCGCCGTGATCCGTCTCGATCTGCATGCGGAGCCGCCCGTTGCGGCGGGAAGCGAAGAGCGCCTGTTCGCCGTGGTGCGCGGCGCGTTTTCGCAGCGCCGAAAAACGGCGGCGAACGCCCTCTCTTCGGCGCTCGGCTGCCCAAAGGCGCAGGTCGCCGCATGTATCGCCGCCTGCGGGCTTGCGGCGGCGGCGCGCGCCGAACAGTTCACACTGGAGGATTTTGCCCGCCTGACGCGCCGGCTCGAGGCGAGCGGCCTGCTGGAAGGGGCGGCGGGCGAAGCCGGCGGCTGACGGCCAAGCGTCGCAAAAGCGGCGGTTCAAACGGGGTGCTTCCCGATCGGGAAGCACCCTGTTTTTTTACCGCTCCGGACGGCATTGGCGGATCAGGTCGATAAATTCCGACATGAACGGCGGGACCCATTTGTCGAAATAGTGGAGGATCTGGCTGTAGTAGATCTGCGGCTCGGCATCGACGGGGATCTCCGCCAGCGCGCCGCGGCAGAGTTCCTCCGCGACGGAATAAAGCGGCAAAAACGAAAGATATACGCCGCTTTTCAGGATCTCGCAGATCGCCTTGGTGTTGTCGACTACGATGGAATGGCGCAGCGGAAGGCCCTGCGCCGAGGCCAGTTTTTTCAGCCGGCCGTAGCAGTAGCCGGTGCGCTCCGTATCGACGATCGGGTACGCGAGAAACTCCGCCAACGAGACCCGCCCGCGCCCGGCAAGGGGGTGGCGCGCGCTCCCCACAAAGGCGAATCGCTCCTGCCGTTTGTAGCAGCAGCACAACTCGGGTTCGATGTTCTGATCCCCGCTCAGGTAGACGAGATCGAGTTGGTTTTGCTTGAGCCACGTCAGGAGGTCGACGAGGTTCCCCATTTTCACCTGAAGGTCGACGCAGGGGTACATCCGCTCGTATTTCGGCAGGATGTGCACCAGCGTGCCGAAGAGCAGGGATTCCAGCACGCCGACGCGCAGCGTGCCGCGCATTTCGAGGGAGGAAGAATTGAGCGCGTAGGCCTGCTGCTGGATGTTGACCATGTTTTCCGCGAGCGGCAGGAATTCCCGCCCCAGCGAGGTCAGCGCAACTTTTCTGCCGACGCGGTCGAACAGGGGGAACCCCAGTTCGCGCTCCAACTGCTGGATCTGCGCCGTCACGGTGGATTGGGCGTAGTTGAGCACGACGGCCGCTTTGGTGAGGCTCTCGAGATCGCAGACACGCAAGAATGTCGCCACGTTGCGGATGTCCATGCGCTCCTCCTTTCGCAACAATCGATTTATTAGATCGGAAGAATCATTTTAATCTATTTCACAAAGGATTTCAATTAGACTATAATAAAGCAAGAGAAAAAAAGCAATCTGATTTTGTGAACGGATCAAACGGCGGCCAAAGGCGCGCAAAACGCCCGCCCTCGTCGCCCGGAAGAAAGGAGCGAACGCCTCATGAGAAAAATGGAGTATTTGGACCGCTTGCCGGTCGCCGTGTTCGGCGGCGGCGCCGTCGGCAAAACCTGCGCGGCCGACATCAAACTGGCGGGACGGGAAGTCCGCCTCTTCGATCTGCCGCCGTATGCAAAACACTCGCTGAAAGACCTCGATAAAACGGGGATCCTGTTCGACGGGATCCAGCGCAACAAGTACTGCTTCGAGCGCTCGGGGCGCGCGTTCCCCGATTTGATCACAAGCGACGCCGCCGCTGCCGTCCGGGGCGCGGGCCACATCGTGGTCGCCTGCGGCGCCTGGGGGCACGAGGCGATGTTCCGCGCGCTGATCCCCCACCTGGAGGACGGGCAGGTCGTCAACGTGTTCACCGATAACTTCGGCTGCCTGCTGCTGCGCAGGCTGATGCGCGAGATGGGCTGCACGAAGAACGTCATCGTCGGCGGCTGGTCCTCCGCGCCCTACGGCACCCGCATCGAAAGCATCGGTAAGTTCGCCTTCCCGCACGTCGCGGCCAAATACCGCGCGATCACGCTGCGCGGCGCCGCGCTGCCGATGACGGATACGGACGATTTCCTGGAAGCCTCCCGCTACCTCCCGTGCATGGATGCCGTGACGAACGGGGACGGCCCCTCCAAAGCGAACACGGTGCTCGACGTCGACTTTGCCAACGTCAACCCGGTCATCCATGTCCCTGCGACGGTGCTCGGTGTTTCGACGATGGAAAACTGGGGCGTGATTTTCGGCGGCTACGACCGCAATTCCTACTCCATGTATTCCCACGGCCTGTGCCCCTCGATCTGCGAGGTGCAGTACCAGTTCTACAATGAGGAGATCGCGCTGGCGGAGGCCATCGGCGTCGGCACGCCGAAATACCGCAAGGAGATGTTCTTCTCGCGCCGCAGCGTGCTGACGCAGGAATATATGGGCCTCGACGAACAGGGCAACGACAACGTCGTGTTCCCGCTCGACCAGCCTTCCGATGAGGGCAACACCGGCCCGAACAACATCCACCACCGCTATATGACCGAAGACGTGCCGATCGGCTGCAAAGTCTACCACGATCTCGGCGTGCAGTACGGCGTGCCGACGCCGATCATCGATTCGATGATCGTCCTCGCCGGCGCGATGCACCAGAAAAACTTCTTCGAGAGCCGCTACAATCTGGAATACCTCGGCATCGGCAACCTGTCAAAGGAGGAATTGCTGGACTACCTCAACCGCGGCGTTTCCAGCCGCTGACGGCGACCGGCCGGAAGGAGGACGCAATGGAATTTGTCACCGACTACCGCACGGAACGCTATGCCCTGCGCACCCGGTGGGAGGATCTGCCCGAAGCGGTGCAGACCCGCGCGGTCATGTGCGGGATCGACCTGATGACGGCGCTGATCCTCGGCAGCCGCGGGCGGCAGTTCGCGGCCGGCGAACGGCTGGCGAGGGGCCTGAACCTCACGGGGGAGATCCCCGTGGTCGGCAGCGAGGCGCGCTACAACCTGCTCGGCGCGGCGATCGCGATGGGGCATGCGGCCAATTCCTTCGATATCGACGACGGCCACCGGCTGATCTGCGGCCACCCCGGCGCCTCCTTCGCGGCGGGCACGCTGGCCGCCGCGCTGCGGCAGAACGTCAGTTGGCGCGCATATCTGACCGCGCTGTGCGTCTGCTACGAACTCACCATCCGCTGGGCCTTGGCGATGCAGGACCACTACGGCTACCTGCACAGCACGGGCGCCTATGGCGCGTTCGGTACGGCGCTGGGCGTCGGCAGGCTGCTGGGCCTCGACGAAAAGGCGCTCAACAATGCGCTCTCCGTCGCCGATTTCCACGCGCCCATGACGCCGGTGATGCGCGCGGTCGAATACCCTTCGATGAACAAGGACGGCGTCCCCTTCGGCGCGCTCGTGGGCACGATGGCCGTCTTGGAGACGCTGAGCGGCACCACGGGGAAGACGCATCTGCTCGAGATGCCGCAGTACCGGCATCATTTGGACGACCTCGGCAGGACCTACCGCATCCTCGAACTGTATTTCAAGCCCTACACCTGCTGCCGCTGGGCGCACCAGCCGATCCGGGCCTGCCAGGATCTGATGGCGGAGCACGGCTTCGCGGGGAAGGAAGTGGCGCGCGTGCGCGTGCACACGTTTGAGGCGGCGGCACGCCTGAGCAAGATCGAGCCGCACGAGACGGATGAGGCGCAGTACAACATCGCGTTCCCTGTTGCCAGCGCGCTCGTCTGGGGGGATGTCGGCTACCCGCAGGTGCGCCAGGAGGCGCTGGAAGAGCCCGCCGTACTCGATTTGATGAAGCGGCTGGAATTCGCGGTGGACCCGCGCATGCAGGAGCAGTTCCCCGCCAAACGGCTGGCTTGGGTGGAGATCCTGCTGAAGGACGGGACGGCGCACCGGTCGGCCGTGTACGAAGCCGCGGGGGAGCCGGACGACCCCGAACTGGGACTGGACTGGATTGTGGAAAAATTCCGCAAGAGAACCGCTCCGGTACTCGGCGCGGCGCAGCAGGAGGAATTGCTCGGGCAAATGATTTCGCATCCGGGGGCCCCGGCTGCGGACGTGGTGGCCCGGGTGAACGCGGCGCTGAAGCGGGCGCCCTGACCCACGGCGGGAAGGGGGATACGCCATGCTGCGGCTCACGGAGTATGAGCAGGCCATGCTGGAGGGCGGCTTCGGGCCCTTCCGGCAGGCTGCGATGCGCGTCATCTGCGATTATGCGCAGGTGCTGGGCGCAAAAGAACTGTGTACGGTTCGGCGCGCGACGCTGTTCATCGGCGCGCACCATTATCTCGATGCGTTTTCACCCGAAGAGGACTACACGCGCATCTTTTCCGAGTTCTATCTCAACCGGGAGGAACCGATCCCGTTCGACCGCATGGCCCCCGAGTGCGCGGCGCAGACCTGCGCGGCGGCGGCGGACCTCGACGACTGGGAAGCCACGCACCTCGGGGAGGCCTTCGTGCGGCGCAACAATGCCTGGCTCGGCGCGGCGAGCGGCGTGGGCGTCTCGATCGTGAATTCCTGCACGCCGTATTATGCCGGCTGGGTGCCGCTGCAGGGCGAACATTTTGTCACAAACGAATCGAGCAACACGCTGATGAGCAACTCGGTGTTCGGCGCTTACGGCAACGCGGACGGCGTGGAGACGGCGGTGTGCGCCGCCATCACGGGCAGGACGCCCAAATGGGGCATGCATGTGAAGGAAAACCGCAGGGGCGACGTGCTGTTTCGCGTCGAGACCGATCCGGCGGACGCCTACGACTGGGATCTTTTGGGCTACACGGTCGGGCGGTATCTGCCCCCGCACGGAAAGCCCGTCCTCAGCGGCATCTCCCGCCGGCCCGACGTCAACATGCTGCGGCAGTGCTTTTCCTCGCTGGCGAGCACGTCGGCGGCCGAGATCTGCCACATCGCGGGGCTCACGCCCGAGGCCCGCGACGTGCCGGATGCCCTCGGCGGCCTTGCGCCGCGCCGGACGGTCACGATCACCGGGCGCGAGATCGCGCAGTCCCTCGCCATGCTCTGTGACGCGGGCGAGGGGCCGGTCGATCTCGTCAGCGTCGGCTGTCCGCACCTCTCGCTGGAGGAACTGCGCGATCTCGCCTGGGCGCTGGAGGGGAAGGCCGTCGCAACGGGCACCGATTTCTGGATCTGGACGGACTACGCCACGCAGCACATGGCCGCGCGCAGCGGCTATGTTGCGGCGATCGAAAAAGCGGGCGCAAAGGTGCTCAACAGTTCCTGTCCGCTGGTGATGCGCGAGCGATCGCACCGGCAGTACCGGGCCATGGTGCTCAACGGCGCCAAACAGGCCCACAACATCCGTGCGCAGACCGATGCCGCCGTCTACTTCGGCGACCTGCGCGCATGCGTTCGGGCGGCCCTGCGCGGCGCATGGGAGGGGGGTTCGCGGTGAAACCGATCGTTCTGTACGGGCGCGGCGCTTACCCGGGCGTCGCCGAGGGGTTCGCCGTCGTCTGCCCCGACAGCATCGCGGGCAACACCGGCGGGCTCGGCGACACGGACGGCGTCATCTACGAAGCCGGCAGCAGCGCCCGCGGCCAGTGCATCGCGGGAAAGATCCTCGTGCTCCCGGGCGCGAAGGGGTCCAACGGGTTTTCCGCGCATTTCAAGGCGGCGGCGATCAGCGGCTTCGCGCCCGCGGGCTGGATCGTCACCCGAATGGATTCGCGCATCGGCGGGGCGATCGTCAGCCTGCGCACGCCGGCCGTAACGGATTTTGCGGACGCGGACCCTCTGTCGGTCCTCGAAACGGGGGATTACATCCGCGTCGACGGGACGAACGGCGTTGTCACCGTGTGGAAAAAAGCGCCGGGGACGGGACGCCGCAACATCACGGCAAAGGAGAGTGGGATATGTCCTGGAAGGAGAAACTGCTGAAACACGATAAAGTCGTCGATGTGGACCTCAAGGAACTGGAGATCGAAGGGAAAAGCCGGATCGAACTGCTGGATCCGGCGTACAAGAAGATCCTTGCGGCGATCGGGCTGATCTGGACGCTGTACCAGTTATATACCGGCTTTTTCGGCGTGTTCCCCGCCGTTTTGCAGCGCTCCACCACGATGGGGTTCGGCCTGGTGCTGGCCTTTCTCGGCTACAGTTTCGGGAACAAAAAGAACAAGAAAACCATCCCCGTTTTCGACTGGATCCTGGCGGCGCTGTCCGTCGCGGTCGTGGTCTACCTTTGGGCCAACTTCCGGTATCTGGTCACGCGGGGCGGCTCTCCGACCACGGCGGACGTGGTGATGGGCTGCATTGCGGTGCTCCTCGTGCTGGAGGCCGCGCGGCGCTGCGTGGGGATCCCGCTGGTCGTCGTGGCGCTCGTGTTTCTGGCCTATGCGTTTGCGGGCCCCCATCTGCCCGGGCTGCTGGGCCACCGCGGCTATTCGATCCGGCGCGTGGCGTCGCAGATGTATGTGACGCTGGAGGGCCTGCTCGGGACGCCGATGTCGGTCGCCACCACATTCGTGTTCGCGTTCATCCTGTTCGGCTGCTTCCTCGAAGCGACCGGCGGGGCAAAACTGTTTATCGACCTCGCCTTTGCGATCACAGGGCGCTACGCAGGCGGGCCGGCCAAAACGGCGGTCGTCGCCAGCGGGCTGCTCGGGACGATCTCCGGCAGTTCGCTGGCCAACGTCGTCACCACCGGCTCGTTCACGATCCCGCTGATGAAAAGCTGCGGCTACAAGCCCTCCTTTGCGGGCGGCGTCGAAGCGTCATCCTCCTCCGCGGGGCAGATCATGCCGCCCGTGATGGGCGCGGCAGCCTTCATCATGGCGGAGACCACGGGGATCCCGTATCTGCGCATCTGCGGCGCAGCGGCCATCCCCGCGGTGCTGTACTATCTGGCCGTTCTGCTCTCGGTCGACCTGGAGGCGCGCCGCACGCACCTCAAGACGCTGCCGGAGGAGCAGATCCCCCCGTTTCTGCCCACGCTGCTCAAAAGCGTGCCGCTGCTGATCCCGCTCGTCACGATCGTCATGCTGATGGTGATGGGCTACACGCCGCTCAAAGCGGCGCTCTGGTCCACGATCGTGATGGTCGCGGCCTCGTTCACCACAAAGGCCACGCGGATGTCGTGGCGCACGTTCGTCAACACGCTGATCCGCAGCGCCCACAATGCGATCGGCGTGACGGTCGCCTGCGCGATCTGCGGCATCGTCACCGGCGTCATCACGCTGACGGGCCTCGGGCTCAAACTCTCCGACCTGATCGTGAAAGCATCCGGCGGCAACCTGCTCATCACGCTGGCGCTGACGATGGTGGCCTCCATCATCCTCGGCATGGGCCTGCCGACGACGGCGAAATACATCGTGCTCTCGGCCATCGCCGCGCCCGCGCTCACCACGCTCGGCGTGCCGCTGATCGCGGCGCACCTGTTCATCCTCTACTACGGCGTGATCGCCGAGGTCACGCCGCCCGTGGCGCTGACCTCCTATGCCGGCGCGGCCATTGCGCGCGCGCCCGGCGTCGAGACGGCGCTGCAGGGGCTCAAAATCTCCATCGCCGCTTTCTTCATCCCTTATATGTTCGTCTACTACCCCTCGCTCCTCTTTGAGAGCGTGACGGCCTCGGACCTGTTCAGCGGCCTGTTCAGCGCGTTCGTGGGCGTCATCTGCCTGGCGACCGCGTCCATCGGATACATGTTCGGCCCGCTCAACGCCCTCAAGCGCGCGATCCTGTTCGTGGGCACGGTGCTGGTCGTCCTGCCCTCGTTTGCGACCGACTTTGTCGGCGTTGCGGTTATCGCTGTGATCGCGGCCACGCAGATCCTCGGCAAAAAGAAACGGCCGGCGATCCCGCAGGACAGATAAAAAACCCGATGAAATCCCGGAGAAAGGAAAAACGAGACAGAAAGGAGAACGCTATGAAACGAAACGTTGCACTCATCACGGCCCTCTGTATGCTGCTGGTCCTGCTTGCGGGCTGCGGAGGCACTTCGTCGGGGAGCAGCCAGCCCGCCTCCGCTTTTGCCGCTCCCTCTTCCGCTCCCGCCTCCTCTTCGGCCCCGGCAAAGACCACCTATCTCTCCGTTGGGACCGGCGCGGTCACGGGCACCTACTACCCGCTCGGCGGCGCGCTGGCAAGCGTGATCTCCGGCAGCGTCCCGGGCTACAGCTGCGCGGCGGAGGCCACCGGCGGCGCGGTGGAGAACGCGACACTGCTCGCCGACGGAAACATGGATCTCGGGTTCCTCGCGGCCAGCACGCTGCTGGACGTCCAGTCCCGCACCAACGGCTTTGAGGACAAAAACGGCGACAACTGCCTCGCCCTCTTCAGTTTCTTCCCCGAGGTCGTGCAGATCCTTTCCGCCGATCCCAACATCCGCACCGTTCCCGACCTGCGGGGCAAAAACGTCGCCGTCGGCGCGATCGGCAGCGGCACGGAGGTGATGTGCCGCACCATCCTCTCGATGTACGGCATGACCTATGACGACATCAAGGCGGACTATCTCGGCTTCGGCGACGCGGCCGACGGCATCAAGGACGGAACGGTCGACGTAGCCTTCACATGGGCCGGCGTGCCGACCGCAAGCGTGCTGGAACTGAGTTCGATGCGCACCATTTCGCTGATCACCTTCACGGACGAGGAACTGGAGGAACTCAAGGGCATTTCGCCCTACGTCGTGCCGATCACGGTCACCAAAGACGTCTATCCCAACATGTACGAGGAGGCGCAGACCTTTTCCATCCCCTGCGCGATCTGTGGCACGGCCACGCTGCCCGAGGAGTTCGTGTACGACATGATGACGGCCGTCTTCGACAACCTCGATACGTTTGCTGCGGCGCACGTGCGCGGCGGCGACCTCTCTCTCGAGACGGCGCTCGACGGGATCGAGAGCGCCAAACTCCACCCGGGAGCGGTTCGCTTCTTCCGCGAAAAGGGCATGATGTGATCCCCGGCGCGCCCGTCCGCCGGACGGGCATCGAAAAACGAACGGACGCGACGCGGCGCCCGTTCGTTTTTGTTTGCAAAATGTTCTTCCTTTTTCCCTATCTTATTCGCAGGTTCTGTGCTACAATATCCTTGACGGCAGATCCTGCAACGCCGAATATCGACAGGGAGGGCCTGCAACATGGATCAGTGCAAGCGATCCAAGACCGTCGTCTGTGTGACCGACCAACTGCAGTGCGGCCGCCTCATCCGCGCGGGGCGCGCCGTCGCCGATCTGACGGATACCGACCTCGCAGTCATCAATGTGGCCACGCCGGCACGCGAAAACGACCCCGCCGCGATGGAATACCTCTTCCGCATGACGGCGGAGCACGGGGGCGAGATGGCGGTGCTCTACTCCGCCCTCGTCGCAAAGACGATCATCCGCTACATCAAGGAGAACCACGTTTCCTACGTCGTCACGGGCGTGCCGCAGCCGAACGATTCCGTGATCGCCGATATCTGGAAAAAGTTTACCCATATCACATTTTTCACCGTGCACGAAAACGGGGAACTCTGCGAAGTGACCCGCCCCGTGATGCGGGAGTGGATCCGCCGCCGCGCATGAGGCGGATCGGAACAGGAGGAACAGCCATGGCGGAAGGACGTCCCGATTTTGAACTGCCCCGCGAGGAGGAACTGGAGGATCTCACGCAGATCTTCTCCCTGTTCGCCGACTCTTCGCGCATCCGCATCATCTGCGCGCTGCTCGATCGCGAACTGACCGTCAGCGAGATCTGCGAGCGGGTGGAGATGAGCCAGTCGGCCGTGTCGCACCAGTTGCGCGTCCTGCGGCAGGCGCGCGTCGTCAACTACCGGCGCGACGGCCGCAGCAGTTACTATACGCTCGACGACATGCACGTCGAGGAGATCTTGCGCATGGGGCTGCACCACGTCCGCGAGGACGACCTGGACCACCGCTGAAGTTGAAAAAATCCCGCCCGCAGGCGGGATTTTTTTATGCCGTTTCCCTGTGCCGCAGCCAGCGCAGAAGGCCGATCTGCGTCTTCGCGTCGATCAGGCCGTCGCCGTCGAGCAGGGCGAGCGCCTCGTCGAGCGGCATGCGCTCCACGGTGAGGAATTCGTCCGCGTCGAGGTGCTGCCCGCGCTCGGTGAGGTCCTCGGCGAAAAAGAGGTAGAGCATCTCGTCGGTGTAGGCGGGCGAGGGCGTCATCGTGGCAAAGTGCGTCAGGCGCCCGGCGATGCAGCCGGTCTCCTCTTCGAGTTCGCGCGCGGCGCATTCGAGCGGGGTCTCGCCCTCGTCGATCTTGCCCGCGGGCAGTTCCAGGATCGTCTGCCCGATCGGGTAGCGGTATTGGCGCACGAGCAGCAGGCGCCCTGCGGCGTCGAAGGCGACGATCACGCAGGCGCCGCGGTGGTGCATCCACTCGCGGGTGGCCGTTTTGCCGTTCGGCAGGCGCACCGTGTCGGAGCGGATGTGCAGGAGGTTCCCGTCGAAGACGGGGGTTGAAGCGAGGCGGGTCTCAGTCAGGTCCATGCGGCAGCATCCTTTCTGTTCGAGGGTACGATCCTATTGTATCGGCGCGGGCGGCGCAAGTCAATCCCGCGGCGCTTGCGTTTTGCGCGCGGCTGTGGTACTTTGGAACGAGAACGGGAAACGGGAGGGATCCCCATGCAGAAAACGGTCTTTGTCACGGGCGGCGCGCGCGGCATCGGCGAGGGCGTCGTGCGGAGGTTTGCCGCCGGGGGCTGGCGCGTGGCGTTCTGTTACCGCCGAAGCGCCGATCGGGCGCAGGCGCTCTGCCGCGAACTGCCGGGCCTGCTCGCGATTTGCGCGGACGTCGCCGAGGAGGCGGACGTCTCGCGCGCCGTCGCCGAGGCGCAGGCGGCGTTCGGGCATCTCGACGCGCTCGTGTGCAGCGCGGGCGTCGCGCAGTACGGGCTGCTGCAGGATGTGACGCCAGCCGAGTTCGACCGCCTGTTCGCCGTCAACGTGCGCGGCGTCTATCTTTGCTGCCGCGCGGCGCTGCCCGATATGATCCGCCGCCGGATGGGCTCGATCGTCACGGTCGCCTCGATGTGGGGCGAGGTCGGCGCCTCGTGCGAGGCGGCCTATTCGGCCTCGAAAGGCGCCGTGATCACGCTGACGAAGGCGCTTGCCAAGGAGGTCGGTCCCTCGGGCATCCGCGTGAACTGCGTCTCGCCCGGCACGATCGCAACGGACATGACGCGCGCGCTCGGCCCCGAAACGCTCGAAGCCCTGCGCGCGGAGACGCCGCTCGGCGCGCTCGGAACGCCTGAGGACGTGGCCGAAGCCGCATATTTCCTCGCAGGGGACGCGGCCCGCTTTATCACGGGGCAGGTGCTCGGCGTCAACGGCGGGTTCGTGGTCTGACCTGCTTTTCCGGAAAGAAAACCGGGCAAAGGAACGGCCCCTTCGGGCGGGAAGGATAAAAAACAAAACCCCGGGACGGAAAAAAGCCCGCAATCTTTTTCGAGAAGGACGGGAAACGCCCGTCCGCTTCGCATTCACGGAGCGGACGGGCGTTTTTGCGCTTCGGGAGGCGTTTCAGTCGGGCACCTTCGTCCCCGCTTCGGCCAAATCCTTTCGGATGGCTTCCCGCTTGGCCTCGCAGAGGCGGCGGTAGGCGCCGATCGCGGCGTGCACGCCGTCGGTGCCGATGACGAACGGGTTTGCGATGTGGGAGAGGCGGCTGCGGCACAGCGCCATCTTCGCCTCGCCGCAGCACAGCGGGTGGTGGTTCTGCAGTTCCACGTCGATGCCGAGTTCGTCGACCAGGCGGTCGCAGAGCGCGAGCGAATCGAGTTGCGCCGCCAGCGCTCCGGGCATGGGCTGCGGCAGCGTGCCGCCGGGCATCAGGGCAAGGTGGGAGGTGCCGCTGTCGGTCACGTTGAACACGTAACTCATGCAGTCGGGTGTGTGGCCCGGCGTGTGCACGCAGCGAACGCTCGTGTGCCCGAGGGTGAAAGCGTCGCCGTCGCGCAGCAAACGCGCGGGCGCGATGTCGGGCGAGACGGGAAGCAGGTCCGAGCCGGCTCGCAGAATGTTCCCGTTCGTCCGCTTGACCTCGAATTCGGAGCGCCACCGCGCGTATTCCCCCGCGGGGAACCAGATCTCCGCGCCGGTCTCGTGCGCCAGGCGGCCCGCGGCGCCCGTGTGGTCGTAGTGGCCGTGCGTGATGAGGATGCGCCGCAGGTCCGAAAGCCGCCACCCCGCGCCCTCGATCGCCGCGGCGATGTTCTCAAAGCAGGCGCGGCAGGGCAGCAGCGCATCGAAGAGCAGCAGCCCCTCGCCCGTGTTGACGACAAAACACGAGCAGCCCTCGGTCGCGGCCATCACGACGTCGTCGAAAATCTGCGCGGGCGCGAGTTGTTTCGTGCTCCAGACGGGCACGAGCGAGAAAAAATCGGGATGGTCGGCCGCGAGATCGCGGATGCGGCGGGACACGGCGATCCCTCCTTTCGGGAAATGAAAGAAACGGCGCCGCGGCGGTGAGGCGGCGGCGCCGAAAAGGGGAAAGCGTTACGGGTGGGTCAGGCGCGGATCGAGCGCCCGCGCGGCGTCGATCGCGGCGGGGTTCTGCGCCTGCATGATCTCGATCACGCCGCCATCCGGCAGGGCGATCCAGTTTTCGGCCTTGCCCGGGACGGGCAGGCAACCGAGCGCGACGGCGCGGCGGCCGAGTTCGACGCAGTCGCCATCCACGACGATGCCGAGGTGGAACAGCCCACCGTCTTGGACGGGGACGGGCTCGAACGGCTCGGCGGGGGCGTTGAGTTGGTAGCCGCCCGCGAGCCAGCAGCGGCGTTCGCCGTCCGAGGATGCGGCGCTGCGGAGCACAGGGGCGTCGAACAACTCCTCAAAGAGCCGCAGGTGCCACTCGAGATCGTTGACGACGAAGCAGCCGTGCTGCAGATAGGACTTCACGCAAGATCCCCCTTACACTTTGTTGGCGCAGCCGAGCACGTATTCGATCTTGTGTGCGACCATGGCCTTGATGGCCTCGCGGCCGGGTTTGAGGTACTGGCGCGGATCGAAGTGGTCGGGATGCTCGGCGAAATGCTCGCGGATGCAGGCGGTCAGCGCAAGGCGCAGGTCGGAGTCGATGTTGATCTTGCAGACCGACATCGCGGCGGCTTTGCGCAGTTGCTCCTCGGGGATGCCGACGGCGTCGGGCATGCGGCCGCCGAAGCGGTTGATCTTCTCGACGAATTCCTGCGGCACGCTCGAAGAGCCGTGCAGCACGATCGGGAAGCCCGGCAGGCGGCGGGAGACCTCTTCGAGGATGTCGAAGCGCAGGGGCGGGGGAACGAGTTTGCCGTTCTCGTCGCGCGTGCACTGGGCGGCGGTGAACTTGTAGGCGCCGTGGCTGGTGCCGATGGCGATGGCGAGGGAGTCGCAGCCGGTGCGCTCGACGAACTCCTGCACGTCCTCGGGGCGGGTGTAAGAGGAATCCTCGGCCTTGACCTTGACCTCGTCCTCCACGCCGGCAAGGGTGCCGAGTTCCGCCTCGACGACCACGCCGCGGTCGTGCGCATACTCGACGACCTGGCGGGTGACGCGGACGTTCTCTTCAAAACTCTCACCGCTCTTGTCGATCATGACGGAGGTGAACCCGCCGTCGATGCAACTCTTGCACAGTTCAAAACTGTCGCCGTGGTCGAGATGGACGCAGATGGGCAGATCGAAGCCCGCAGTCTCTTCCGCGTCCGCAATGGCGGCCTCGATCAGTTTCATCAGATAAACGTGCTTGGCGTAGGAGCGCGCGCCTTTGGAGACCTGCAGGATCAGCGGGGCGTGCAGGTCGATCGCCGCTTCGGTGATGCCCTGAACGATCTCCATGTTGTTGACGTTGAAAGCGCCGATCGCGTAGCCGCCGTCGTATGCTTTCCGGAACATTTCGGTGGTGGTAACCAGTGCCATGGGAAACTCCTCCTTTTTTTCATCGCCCGGACAGAGCCGGAAGTCAGTCCCTGTTATCTATTGTATCATCCCTGCCGCAGATTGCAAGAGCGACGCGCCCCATTCGCAGCGAAAAAACGGAAGGATTTTTTGTGCATCACGCCCATTTTTACGCCGGCGCTTCCGGCGCTGGACTTTGGGGGCGAAAGGGGATATAATAAACCCATCAGACGTTTTGAAACAAGGAGGAACTTTGCCATGAGGAAGATTCGCGCCGCCGCCCTTGTGCTGGCGCTGTGCCTGCTGCTCGTGCCGCTCGGCGGCTGCAGCAGGGGAGAGGATACCGCCGCGATCGCCACGTCGAAGAACGGGGAGATCCCCGCGGGCGTGTACCTCTATTATCTGACGGCCGCCTACGACGATGCGGCCGCCGCCGTCGAGAACCCCTACGGGAACGTGCTCGAACAGACCGTGGACGGCGTCCCGGCCGCCGAGTGGATCGCCCGCAACGCCAGAAACGAGACGATGGCGTCCGCCGCCGCCTCTGCCAAGTTTGAGGAACTCGGCCTTTCGCTCGACGCACAGACGACGGCGCGCATCGCCAGCACCGTCTCTTCGATGTGGTCCTCCTACGGGGCGCGCCTGGAGTCGTTCGGCATTGCGCAAAGTTCGCTGGAGCAGGTGATCGCCTCCTCCTACAAGAGCCGGGCGCTGCTGCACGCGCTCTACGGCGAGGGCGGGGAATTCGAGATCCCCGAGGCGCAGTTGCGCGACTATTACGAGGAGACGTACCGCCGCGTGATCCCGCTCGTGATGTCGAACACGCTCCTCGAGGGCGAGGGCCTGGAATTGCAGAAGCAGCGGTTCGCGGATTACTACGAGCGCGCCCTTGCGGGGGAGGAACTGCTCGACCTCATCATCGAGGAAAATGCGTTCCAGACGGGGGTGGAGCCCGAAGAAGCGGCGGCGCAATTCGCCGGCAGCACGCAGGAGGTCGTCGTCACGCGCGACACGACCGGCTATCCGCAGGACCTGCTCGATCAGATCTTCGCCACGCAGGAGAAAAACGCCGTGCAGAAGTATGAGGGCGAGGATTACGACATCCTGTTCGAAGTGCGCGAACTTGCGGGGGACGATTTTTCCTTTGAGGGCGCGCACGACACGATCCTCGAAGCCGCCGCCGCAGAGGACTATCGCGCGTATCTCGAGGCTGCCGCGCAGGAGATCGGCTATGCGCTCAACGAAAAAGCCGTTGCGCGCTATACCGTTGAAGAGATGCTGAACCGCTGACGCCTGCCCTGCAAAAAGGAGGGTTGCCTGTGAAGAACCGCGCCCACCGCAGCAAGATGATCGCCCCGATCGTCGTCACGGCGCTGCTCGTGCTGTGGCTGCTGTTTTACGCCGCCGCGATCCTGACGGCGGCGGAGGACTTCCCGTTTGCCGTGCGCCTGCTGCTCGGGCTTGTCCCGCTCGGGCTGCTGGGCGTGAGCGTCGCCGTCTTGGTCGAGCGCATCCGCGAGATCAAAAGCGGCGTGGAGGACGATTTGGACCGCTATTGAACAGGAGGAACGCCTATGCTGATGGTCAACACCGATTATATCACCGGAAAGGAACTCGAACTGCTCGGGATCGTCAAAGGCAGCACGATCCAGACGAAAAACGTGGGAAAGGACATCACCCAGGGCTTTAAGACGCTCGTCGGCGGAGAACTCAAAGCCTACACCGAAATGATGAACGAGGCCCGCGCGCTTGCGACGAAGCGCATGGTCGAGGAAGCCGAAGCCCTCGGCGCCGATGCGATCGTCAACATTCGCTACGCCTCCTCCGCCGTGATGCAGGGCGCCGCGGAAGTGATCGCCTACGGCACGGCCGTGAAATACCGCTGAACCCGCTGCAGAGCGAAGAAAACGCCCCGCGCCTTCCCGAACGGGGGGCGCGGGGCGTTTTGCCCGCCGCGGCAGGCAAAAAATGAAATGAAGAAAGAAAAAACGAGAGATAACGAGAGATTTCAAGAGAAAAGCCGCAATAGAGGGCTGATAACTTTAAAAAACGGTTGACAACCGATTTTGCGCTGATATAATAGGGGAGTATCCGCAAAACAGGACGAAAAACATTCTGGGAGGTTTCACGAATATGTCCACCTTTATGCAAAAGGCCGCGGACCTCAAGCGCGACTGGTATATCCTCGATGCCGCCGGCAAGCCGCTCGGCCGCACCGCCGTTACCGCCGCCACGCTGCTGCGCGGCAAGCACAAGCCTACCTTTACGCCGAACGTCGACTGCGGCGACCACGTCATCATCATCAACGCTGAAAAGGCGGTCCTCACCGGCAACAAACTCGAGGACAAGTATTACCGCCACTTCACCGGCTGGATCGGCAACCTCAAGGAGGTCAAGTATGCCACGCTGATGAAGAACAATCCGGAAAAAGCCATGATGCTCGCCGTCAAGGGCATGCTCCCCGACAATACGCTCGGCCGCAACGCTCTGACCCGCGTCCGCATCTACAGGGGCGCCGACCACAAGCACGAGGCCCAGCAGCCCAAGATGTGGACCGAATAAGAAAGGAGCGACAGAAGATGTACGATACCAAGGCATATTACTACGGCACCGGCCGCAGAAAGCACTCCGTCGCGCGCGTGCGCGTCTATCCCGGCTCCGGCGCGATCGTGATCAACGGCCGCGACATTGACGATTACTTCGGCCTCGATACGCTCAAACTGATCGTCCGTCAGCCGATGGTGCTCACCGAGACGCTCGGCAAGTTCGACGTCGTCTGCACCGTCGCGGGCGGCGGCGTTTCCGGCCAGGCCGGCGCGATCCGCCACGGCCTCTCCCGCGCGCTCCTGCAGCACTCTGACGAGATGCGCCCGATCCTCAAGAAAGCGGGATTCCTCACCCGCGATCCGAGAATGAAGGAGAGAAAGAAGTACGGCCTCAAAGCCGCACGTCGTGCTCCTCAGTTCTCCAAGCGCTGAGAATGCAAAACCCCGGAAGCACGATGTTTCCGGGGCTTTCTTTTTTACAAGGACATACCCTGCGATGCAAAAGAAGGGAACAATATGAGTGGAAAACACGATATTCCGGTCCATGTCGCGCTCTTTGCGGGCGTGATCGTGCTCGTCTGGATCCTGATGCGGGCGAACCGCATGGTGTTCCGGGAGATCCGCAAGAGGCGGGAAGGGTTGGATCTGCGCTTCTTCGAGCGGGTCAGCGCGGCGGCCATCCTGATCGGCGGAACGATCCTGGCGTTTTCCGTCTTCGGCGGGATCGGCTCCGTCTGGAAGACCCTGCTCGGCGGAACCGCCATCTTCAGCGCGGTCCTTGCCTTTGCGGCGCAGGATGTGATCAAGGACATTCTGGCGGGGCTGATGATCAGTCTCTATAAGCCCTTTGAGGTGGGCAACCGGGTGGAACTCGAGAGCGGGACCACGGGCATAGTCCGGGATATCACGATGCGCCATGTGGTGATCCAGACGATCGATACGCAGCGGGTCATCATCCCCAACAGCAAACTCAATGCGATGAGCATCCGCAATTTCAGTTACCACGCGGAAAACCGCTCCGCCCTGTTTCAGTTTCATATCGCGTATGGGAGCGATGTGGAGAGAGCCATGCGCGTGATCCGGCAGGCGGTCATGGAGTCGGAATACAGCATCCCGGGCAAGGAGACCGACCACGGCATGGACTACGCCCCGATCTATTTTATGGCGTATGAAGACAGCAGTCTTCGGCTGTCGACAACGGTGTATTATGAATCGACTTCCCCCTCCGAGATCGTGATCTCGGATGTGAACCTGCGGGTCAACCGCGCCCTGCAGGAGAACGGGATCGAAATCCCCTATCCCTACCTCAATATCGTGCAGAGGCCGGGAGAAGAAGCAACGGTCAAGTGAACGCCGAAAAAGGAGGGATCGCCGTGCGACTGTTTCTTGCCGTCAGGCTCTCGGAAGAGTTGGCCTCGTCGGTCACCGCCGCGATGCACGAACTCAAACAAGCCGGCGTGAAGGGCCGCTACACCCCGACGCAGAACCTGCACCTGACGCTCGCCTTTCTCGGAGAGGCGGACGCGGCGGCAGTGCGCAGGGCGATGCAGGATGTCGCGGTTTCGCCGTTTCGCCTCTCCCTCTCCGGAATGGGGAACTTCGGCGATCTCCTGTGGGTCGGGGTGAAAGGAAACCAGGGGCTTGCCGCGCTCGTGAAGCGCGTGCGCGCGGCGCTCGACGCCGCAGGCATCGGTTACGACCGAAAGCCGTTCGCGCCGCATATCACGGTCGTCCGCGCCGCCGCGGGGAACTGGCGGCAGGCCGCCGCGCCGCAGGGCAGCATGACGGTGAAGACCGTCTCCCTGATGAAGTCGGAGCGAAAGGACGGCAGGCAGGTCTACACGGAGATCGCCTCTTTCTGAGATCCGGCCGGTCCCGCCGCAAAAACGCCGCCCGTAAGGGCGGCGTTTTTGCGGCCTTACGGGCCTTCGATCGAGATCAGCAGCGCGGCGAGCGGCCGTTCCGCGGAGAACAGCGCGGCGATCGGGCGCACGTCCTGCGCGCTGCCGTCGACGTTGTAAAAGCAAAGGAGCGACCCGCCCCCGCCCGTGCACGGACGAAAGGAGACGTAATGCGCCCCGTCGGAGAGCCGCCTGCGCAGATAGAGCAGGATGCCCGCCTTGCCCCCGGGGGCGAGGCGCTCGATCGTTTTGCGGCGAAAGCCGAACCGCAGCCGCAGTCCCCTGCGCCGCAGCAGGCGGACGATGCGCCAGGGCGCAACGCCTGCGCGCCCCCGCAGCAGGCTGCCGCTTTCGAGTTCGCGCACGATCTCGGCCGCGTTCGGCTGCTCGCCCGCCGATTTGAGCGCGTTGTAGACGGCGATCCAGCCGCAGCCGTTGTAATCGGAAGTGCGCCGCCCGAAGGGGATCGCGGCGAGCCGGCGCTGGTCGATCAGGTAGCCCTCGGCGTCGGATGCGCGGTCGATCGCGCGCCGCTGTTCGTCGTCTTGCGGACTGCCGCGGGATTCGGCATCGGACACGGCGTTCCCCTCCTTTCGTTTCTTCTGCCGCCATGATACCCCGATTCGACGGGGATGTAAAGAAAAAGAACGAAACCGAAAAAAGCGGGGACGCCGGAGCGTCCCCGCCTGCGCTGCGGATTCAAAAGCGCGCCGCCCAGCGCTCCTGCGCGACGGCGACGGTGACGCCGTCGCGCGCGGTCTTTCGCACGAGCAGGCGCTCGGCGCCGACCATGGCCGCCCGCTCACAGACGTTGTCCACGCCCGTGACGCGCTGCACGCGCGCCGAAGGGGTGAAATCGCCTGCGACGGCGCGCAGCGTTTCGGCGGGATAAAACGCGACGGGGAGGCCCTCGCGCTCGCAGTAGGCGAGCAGCCCCGCCTCGTCGGCCTTGCGGTCGATCGAGGCGGCCGAGCGGATCGCGCGGCGGTCGATGCAATGCTCGCGCAGCACCGCATCCACAGCGGCGCGGATGCGCTCCTCCGGAACGCCCCTGCGGCAGCCGATGCCGAGATGCAGGATGCGCGGCACAAGCAGGAGCGTTTGGGAAAACGGCGCCTTCCGGAAGCAGGAGATGCAGATGCCGATCCCGCCCGCGTCGCCCGCGACAACGCCGGCCGGCAGGGCGGTTTCAATGGGGAAATCGCAGCAAAGCGGCACGTCGCGCTCGAGGATCTCGGCCGATACGGCCTTGGCGGCGCGCATGTCCGCGATGGCGAGGCCCTCCCGCGCCGCCCACGCGTCGACCGAGAACCGGCCGTTGAGATCCGTCGCGGTCGTGATGACGGGAACGGCTCCGATCGCTTCGGCGAGCGTCTGCGTCAGCGCGTTCGCGCCGCCGATGTGACCGGAAAGCAGCGCCACGGCGAAAGCGCCGCGCTCGTCGACGCAGACCACGGCGGGATCGGTGCGTTTGTCGCGCACGTGGGGCGCAATGCTGCGCACAGCGATGCCGATCGCCCCGACGAACACCATTGCGTCGGCCCAGGCGAAAACCGGTCCCACCGCGCGGCTGCAGGGCGGATCGAACGCGAGAAAGTCGCCCCCGGCGAATTTCGGCATCGTGTAGAGACGGCATTCATCCCCTTCGCGGACGATCGCCGCGCGCACGCGCAGCGCCGTCTCGCAGCCGCGCCGGCTGAAGGCGAACACGGCGAGATTCATTTGGAAGCCTCCCGGTATTCGGTCGAGAACGCAGGATCATAGAGTTTCGAGCGCTCGTAAACGCCGCCGAGGCAGCCGCCTACAATGATGAGCGCGAGGCTGCGCAGACCGTTTTCCTGCGCTGTCCGGTGGAGCGTGCCGGCCGTGCACCGGAACACGCGCTGATCGGGCCACGAGGCCTTGTAGACGATCGCCGCGGGCGTTTCGGGCTCGTAGCCGCCCGCGAGGAGTTCCTCCTGCAAGCGCTCGGTGAGCCCCGTGCTCAAATAGAGCACCATCGTGGCATGATGGGCCGCGAAAGAGCAGATCGATTCGCGCGGGGGCATCGGGGTGCGCCCCTCGGTGCGCGTGATGATGACGCTCTGGCTCACGTCCGGCAGGGTGAATTCGGCGCGCAGCGCCGCCGCCGCGCCGCAGAAGGCGCTCACGCCGGGGGTGACGTCGTATGCGATGCCGAGGCGTTCGAGTTCGTCGAACTGCTCGCGCACCGCGCCGTAGATGCTCGAATCGCCCGTGTGCAGGCGCACGGTCGTCCGGCCCGCGGCCTCGGCGGCGCGAACGACTTCGACGACCTGCTCGAGCGTCATCTCGGCGGAGTTGTGGATCTCGCAGCCCGGTTTCGTATATTGCAGCAGATCGGGGTTGACAAGCGAGCCGGCGTAGATTACCACGTCCGCCTCCCCGAGCAGGCGCGCGCCGCGCACGGTGATGAGATCGACCGCGCCGCAGCCCGCTCCGACAAAATGTACCATATTTCGTTCCTCCAGACTGTTTTTTTCATTCTACGCCGCGCGCGCCCGCTTTGCAAGGGGGTGTGCGCACAAAAGAGCGGTTCAGGCCCGCGCCGCGGCGATGCGCCGCAGATAGCGCGCGCGCACGGCGGACAGTTCCCCGAGCCCTCGCAGCGTGCATTCCACCGTGAAGCCGGCTGCCTGCAGGCGGCTTTTCAGGCTCTCGGGCCCGTCGCCCGCCATGTCGTTTTTTGAGTGGTCGCCCGCCACGAGCAGCAGCGGCACGAGGCGCGCGCGGCGCTCGGGGCGCGCGCACATCGTCTCGATGGCCCGATCAAAGCCGATCGAACCCTCCACGGTGCACAGTTCGGCGCCGCGGCGGCGCAGATGCGCGAGCAGGCGGTCATAGATGCCGTCGGCGCTGTGGCCGGTGCCGTGGCCCATCGCGAGCAGGACGCCGCCCTCCCCCGTGGGATAGGCGTTGTGCAGAAGATCCGCGATGGCGGCGCAATCGGCGTCGTCCCACAGCAGCGGCAGCCCGATGCGCACCTCGAGATCGCCCGCGCAGCGCAGCACGTCGCGGCGCAGCAGGTCGTATTCCTCACCGGGGATCAGCAGCGTGGGCTGCACGGTCACGCGGGTGAAATGCTCGGCGGCGAGCCGCGAAAAGGCCTCCTCCACGCTGTCCGCGCGGATGCCGGACTGCGCCCAAAGCCGGCTGCGCACGATGCCGCTCGTAAAGGCGCGGCGGCAGGTCAGTTCGGGGTAGGCGGTCTGTACGTCGCGCTCGACGGCGGCGATCGTTTTCTCCAGGGTGTCGAGATGCGTCGTGCCGAAACTCACGATCAAAACGGCTTCTTTCATCAAAAATCTCCTTTTGTTTCCCGCGCGGTCAGCCCGCGGGATAAAGATACGAAAACATCTGCTCGTAGGCCTCTTTGAAGCGACGGTTCGCCTTGTTGTAGAAAAGGCCCTTGGAGAGCGGGAAGACCTTCCCCGCCCGGACGGCGGTCAATTCGTTCCAGACGGGGTTGTCCCCGAAGAAAGCGAAGAGATCGGCGAGTTCGGCCCCTTCGCCTCGCTCCTGGAACAGGATGACGTCGGGGTCGAAGGCATAGAGGTCTTCCAGGCTGATTTCGACGAGGTTGGATTTGCTGTCGGGATCGGGGTCGAACACGTTGACGCCGCCCAGGTCGCGCAGCGCCATGCCGGGCACGTTGCCGTTTCCGTAGGCCTTGAGGGTGTCGGTCGACAGCAGCAGGATCGCCGCGCGGGGCGGTTCGGGCTCCCGCGGGACGGCGGAGACGACGTCTGCGATGCCCTGCACCGTCTGCCGGGCGACCTCGTCCCACAGTTCGGGCCTGCCGTTGAGGTTGCAGAATACTTTGAACCACTTGAGGTAGTCCGCAACGCCGTCGTAGTCGATGCCGATCACGGGGATGCCGACGGCCGCGGCGGGGCCGCTGATCGTGTCGTACCCCTTCATGCCGACGGAGGCGATGATGAGATCGGGCCGCTCGGCGAGGATCGACTCGACGTCCCACTTCGAAGCGAGGGCGCTGGAGGCGGCGACCTTGACGCCCTCGTCCTGCGTGACGTCGCGGCCGATCTGCTCCTTGTAGAGGGCGACGGCATCCGCGCCGCCGATCGTCAGGGCCGCTTCGCCGCCCGCCTCGTACCACAGGCAGTTGAGGCTCGCGTAGAGCACGGCGACCTTCCCGGGATTCTTCCGGAGGGTTTGTTCGGCGCCGCTGCCGTCGTCGGCGACGAGGACCGCGTCCTCGGTGACGACGACCCCTTCGGCTTTTGCCAGGTAGGCCGCGGCGATGCCGTCCGCCGCGGAGCCGGACGCATTTTCAGCGGGAGACGCCGCGCCCGAAACGGGGGATGCGCCGCAGGCGGCGAGCGAAAAGAGCAGGGAAAGGGCGAGGGGAAGCGCGATTCGGTTTCGCATGGGCGGATACCTCTTTTCTATTGTGTTTCATCTGCGGGAAGTTTCTCGGGGATCAGCAGCGGACATCCGTTTTTTTCGTCGACGAGGATCCGCGCGCCGATCGAAAAGATGCGGCGCATCGTCTCGGGCTCGATGATCTCCGCGGGCGTGCCGCGGCACTGCACGGCGCGGTCCTTGAGCACGTAGATGCAGTCCGAATAGCGCGCGGTAAAATTCATGTCGTGCAGCACCATCACGACCGTGATGCCGAGTTTCTGCCGCAGGTCGCGCACGAGTTCCAGCACCTCGAGTTGATAGCCGATATCGAGGTGGGTGGTCGGCTCGTCGAGCAGCAGGATCTCCGGGCTCTGGCAGATCGTCATGGCGATCCAGGCGCGCTGCTTTTCGCCGCCGGAGAGGTTGTTGAGCAGGCGGCTGCCCATCCCCTCAAGACCGGCGAGGGCGAGCGCCCGGTCGATCGCCTCCGCGTCCTCCTTCGTCTGCCTGCGGCCCGGGACGCGGTAGGGATAGCGCCCGTAGGAGACGAGCGTGCGGATGTCGATGTCGCGCGGCGACATGCGGATCTGGGGCAGGTAGGCGACCCGCTGCGCAACGGCTTTGACGGAATACGCCGTGATGGGCCGGTCCTCGAGAACCACTTCGCCGGAGGCGGGGACCACGGTGCGCGAGACGGTCTTGAGCAGCGTGCTCTTGCCGCAGCCGTTGGGGCCGATGATCGTGGTGATACTGCCGCGCGCGAAGTCCATCGTCACGCCGTCGAGGATCGGGCGGCTTCCGTAGGAGACGCAGATGTCCCGAAATCCGAAATACAAATCGCAGCCCTCCCGTCACATCGCGTTTTTCTTGCGCAGCAGCCAGAGAAAAAACGGCGCGCCGATGAACGCGAGCACGACGCTTACCGACAGTTCCCCGACCGGCAGCACGACGCGCCCGACCGTATCGCACGCTACGACAAACGCATAGCCGAGGAAGATCGAAGTCGGGAACAGGAAGCGGTAGTCCGACCCGACGAGGATGCGCGCGATATGCGGAACGATGAGCCCGACGAAGCCGACCATTCCCGCCACCGCGACCGAGGCGCCCGCCAGCAGCGAGGCCGTTGCGATCAGAAACAGGCGGAAGCGCTCGACGTCGAGCCCGAGGGAGCGGGCCGTCTCGTCGCCGAGCATCAGCACGTTCATGTTGACCGGCAGGAAGAAGCAGACGGCCATGCCCGCGAGCATGTAGGGAAGGATGAGGCGCAGGTCGTCCCAGGTGGTGCCGTTGAGGCTGCCGACAAAATAGCCGACGGCGTTGCCGAGCCGGTCGGAAAAGAAACTGCGGATGATGTCGCTGAACGCGCCGAACATCGCCGAAACGGCCATGCCTGCGAGGATCATCCGCACAGGGCTGACGCCGCGCGCGTAGGCGAGCAGATAGATCAGCATCGTGGCGGCGAAGGATCCCGCGATCACGCCGACCGGCAGCAGCGCGCGCAGTTGCGGAAACGCGACGAGCACAAGATAGCCGACGAAGCCCGCGCCGCTCGTGACGCCGATCGTGGAGGGCGAGGCGAGGTGGTTGCGCATCACGCCCTGCAGGATGCAGCCGGAGAGCGACAGGCAGACGCCCACGAGGCCGCCGCAGATCACGCGCGGCAGGCGCACGTTCCAGACGAGCAGCCACGCTTTTGCATCGGGGCCGCGAAACGCGTCCAGCACCTCGGGGATCGAATAGCGCACGCTGCCGATCGAGACGGCGGCGAGCGTCGCCGCGGCGCAAAGGACCGCGAGCACGGCGATCGCCGTCAGTTTGGATCGGAGCGTTTTTCTTCTCCGCTTTCGCTTTGCCATCGCAGTCCCCCCCTTTTTTGCACAGCGTTCAAAAACGGCCGCGGCAGACTTTGCTGCCGCGGCCGTTTTCCGCAGTCGAATCACAGCCCCGCTGCCCATAAACCGTGGGCGGGGCGTTTTCACGTCAAGCAGGTCTTCTGACTCGCGCCTGTGAGAGGGAGACCCTCTCGCGCCAAAGCGCGCCTTCTCGGCATCGGACCGATGGCGGACTTTCGTCAGCAGCTTTGGCATCGGCGATCACAGCGGCGGTACCGTTCGGGATTTTCACCCGATTCCCTATTCTCCCGCTGCGGCCGGCTTCGGCACGGCGGGCACTTGCGTGACCATATACCCGTATGGGGTTTTGTTTCCCTTATTCTATCCGCTTTCCCCGGGGATGTCAAGCGCAGTCCCGCGGAGGCGCGGCGGGGTCTGCCGTTTCGATCGTCTTCGGGGAGACGGCACTTTCACTATACCATGGGTTTGCGGCGTTTCAAGTTCGGGCGCGCCGCGCAAAAACACTATGGAATTTTTCGGAAAAACTTGTTATACTGGAGGCGAACTTTAATTTGATCGAAAACGAGGGGTTTCTATGGAAAATCGCCCGCAGGGGAGACGCAAAAACATCACCGGTGAAGGCAAGGGCATCTATCGCCGCGGCGAAGGGCAGGGAACGGGCCCCGTCGGCTCGGGAACCGGCCCGAACGGCGGCGCGCAGCGGCCGCAGGGCGCGGGCGGCACGCAGCAGCGGTCCTCCGGCACGCGCTCCGGCGGCATGAGCCCGCTGGCGCTGATCGTGATCGCGGCGCTGGTGCTGTTCGGCGGGGGCGGCGGCCTGTTGAGCACGCTGCTCGGCGGCGGCGCGGCGCAGCAGCCCGCTGCGAGCAGCACGGTCTCGCCTGCCTCCTCCAGCGCCGGCTATGGCGTTTCGCAGAGCATCCTGCAGTCGCTCAGTTCGGGCAGTACCCTCTCGGGCTGGACAACGGCCTCCAACGATCAGAAACTCGATACCGCCGTTGCCGCGGGATCGCGCGCCAAGCGCACGACGATCCTCGGCGGCGGGAAGGACACCGTCACCGTGATGGTGTATATGTGCGGCACCGACCTCGAATCGAAGAACTCGATGGGCACCCGCGACCTCATGGAGATGATCGGGGCCGAATTCGGGGACAACGTGCACGTTCTGGTCTACACCGGCGGCGCGAAGAAATGGAACAACCAGGTCATCAGCGCGAGCAAGAACCAGATCTACGAGGTCGTGAGCGGAGGCCTGCGCCTGCTCGTCGAGAACGCAGGCAGCCCCGCGATGACCGATCCCTCCACGCTCTCCTCGTTCATCCAGTGGTGCGCGAAAAACTATCCCGCCAACCGCAACGAACTGATCTTCTGGGATCACGGCGGCGGTTCGGTGAGCGGCTACGGCTACGATGAAAAATACGCTTCTTCCGGCTCGATGTCGCTCGCGGGGATCGACTCCGCGCTCAAGAGCGCGGGCGTGACCTTCGATTTCATCGGTTTCGACGCCTGCCTGATGGCGACGGCCGAAAACGGCCTGATGCTTGAGCAGTACGCCGACTATATGATCGCCTCGGAGGAGACCGAGCCCGGCATCGGCTGGTACTACACCGACTGGCTGACGGCGCTCGGCAAGAACACCTCGATGGCGACGACCGAGATCGGCAGGAAGATCGTCGACGACTTTGTCACCACCTGCGCGAGTTCCTGCAAAGGCCAGCCCGCGACGCTTTCCGTCGTCGATCTGGCGGAACTGGCGAACACCGTGCCGGCCTCGCTCAAGACTTTCTCGCAGTCGCTGAGCACGCTGATCACGAACAACCAGTATCAGCAAGTCTCCGCCGCGCGCAACGGTACCCGCGAGTTCGCGCGCAGCACGAAGATCGACCAGATCGATCTCGTCCACTTCGCGCAGAACCTCGGCAACGCCGAGGGCAAGGCGCTTTCGGAGGCGCTGCTCGGCGCCGTCAAATACAACCGCACCTCCTCGGACATGAACAACGCCTACGGCCTTTCGATCTATTTCCCCTACCGCAAGGCCTCGAGCGTCGACCAGGCCGTGCGCACCTATGACGCCATCGGCATGGACGAGAGTTACGCGCAGTGCATCCGCGAGTTCGCGAGCCTCGAGGTGAGCGGACAGGTCTCGGGCGGCGGCACGGCAAGCCCGCTCCCCTCGCTGCTGGGCGAGTTGTCGGGCCTTTCGGTCTCGGGCGGCCAGGAAGAACTGATCTCTGCGCTGCTCGGCGGTTTCCTCGGCGGCGATTTCGGTTCCGTCGGCCTTTCCTCCTCGAACGCGGGCTTTTTGAACGGCCGCTCGATGCCGATGGAGGATACCGTCGAATATCTCGCTTCGCACTATTTCGACCCGACGAAACTCGCCTGGCAGCGCACGGCTGCGGGAGAGGCCGCAATCGTCCTGCCCGAGGAGCAGTGGGCGCTCGTCGAAGGGCTCGATCTCAACGTGTTCTACGATGACGGCGCAGGGTGGATCGACCTCGGCCTCGACAACGTCTTCGAGTTCGACGGATCCGGCAATCTGCTCGCGCCCGCAGAGGACACGTGGCTCGCCGTCAACGAGCAGCCCGTCGCCTACTACCACGAATACACGACCGGCCGCGGCGACGACGCCGTGACCTCCGGCTACATCCCCGCGCTGCTCAACGGCGAGCGGGTCGAACTGATCGTCGTGTGGGATGCCCAGCGTCCCGACGGCGCGATCGTCGGTGCGCGCACCGTCTATGCGAGCGGCGAGACCGAAACGGTCGCCAAGAGCCTCACCGAGATCGCCGACGGCGACGTGATCGACTTCCTCTGCGACTACTACACCTACGACGGCGCCTATGAGGACAGTTATAAACTCGGCGACCAACTCGTCGTCGGCGGGCCGCTGCAGATCTCCGACGTCTATATCGACGGGGACGCCGCCCGCACGACCTACCGCTTCACCGATCTCTACCAGCAGCACTACTGGACCGAACCGGCCGCCTGAATGTCGAAATGGATAAAGGGCGTGAAAAACAGATGAAACACCATACACGGTATTTGTTTGTAGGAGGGCTGCTCATGGCCGCGCTGCTTTCTTTCCTCGCCGGCTGCTTCACAAAGGCCGGCACATCCGCGCCGCCGTCGGGCAGCGCCGCATCCGCACTGCGGGAAAAACCCGGCGAACTGGCCGGCGTGATCCGGGAAACGAGCGGCGGCTCGATGGCATGGCGCTCGGAGTTCGAGATCGAAGTCACCGAGGAAGAGGTCGTCCGCTGCGCCTATTGGCCCGACGACGCCGAGCGGGATATGGTGCGCAAGGAGCACGTGCCGGTCACATCGGAACAGTGGGCGGACATCGAGGCGATCGTCGATACGCTGTTCCCGCTGCTGGAGGAAGTCCCGGCGGGAAAGGATCCCGAAGCGCTGCCGCCGGGGGTTACGGTGCTCGATGGCGGGGATTACGACCGCCTGTCCCTCGTCTGGCGCACGGCCGAAGGCGACAGAACGGTGCGCTACTACCGCCCCGCCGACCGGCGCGTGACGACGCTCGACGCGCTGCTGCGCGAACTGGCCGATCCGCAGGGGCGGGAGATCGTGTGGTACGATCCGCCCGTGCTCTGCGGCGTCTACTTCCGCGACGAGACGCAGGACGTCTCCTGCCAGTGCACCGAGTGGGACGGCCCCGATACGGGGTATCGCTATATCGCCCATTTCCCCGAGAACGGCGAGCGGCTGTCGGTCGATCAGCACGTGGGTGCGGCGGCATGGGAGGCGGCGAAGGCCTTCTGCGAGCCGCTCGCGCTCGAGCAATTCCCCGCGGGAACGTATGAGAACAAGATAACCTGCACACTTTATTATTCCGATCACACCCAGAAGTGCGTGAAGCCGGACGCCGCTGCCGCGGCCGCCCTGCGGGAATCTTTCGCCGCGCTGACGCGGACGGTGCGCGCGGGCGGATCCGCCTGGAAAGAGGAGGAGACGATGAACGAACCCGCGCTGGACGGCGCGTGGGAACCGAAGGGCTATCTCGGCCCGCGGGTGGAGATCAGCGGGAACGAGTTGGTGCGCCTGTGGCGCGGCGCGCCCGTTTTGCAGACGACGTTCACCGCAGAGAAAACGGAGAACGGATATCTGCTGCAGCTTGCCGAGACGCGGCTGCGCCACGTCCCCGGCGGGGAGCCCTATGCCGAGATCCGGGAGTGCCGCTATGAAAACGGCGCGCTCACGCTCGTCGACGAATTCCCCATCACGGGGGAGAGCACGGATACGCTCTACCCGACGCAGAACAACCGCTACGGAAATTATGAGATCGTTTCCGACGAGGTGCTGCCGCGCCTCGCGGGGACGTGGAAGGAGGAGGGCGGATCGCTGCGGATGCGGCTGGAGGGGGACCGGCTGTTCTTCGGCTATGTGGATGGCCCGGACGACAGCGTCGAGGTGGTTGCGCTGCGCTCCGGAGGCGATCAAACCGTATCTCTGCATGACGTCGACCCCTCGCTCGACGGGGTCGGCATGTTCGGCCGGATCACCGTGCAGGACGACGGCCTGCACACGTATCTTCCGATCTGCGACGCCCCGTCCGCGGAGATCGTGTTCCGCAGAGAGGACTGACGCGCCCGCAGATCCCGCACGCCCGAAGCCCCAGGAAAAGGAGGGACGGCATGGAGTACCGCACAAAAGAGATCCGCATGTTGGAGGGAACCCGAAGAGGGAATCCGCGCGCCTGCGCGGCCTTCGGCGAGCGCGAGGCACGCGACACGCGGCGCTTCCACCAAAGCATCCCCGCTTACGCGCCGAGCAGGTTGGTCGCGCTGGATTGCCTGGCGCGCAGATGCGGCGTGAAGGGCATCTATGTCAAGGATGAATCCACGCGGTTCGGCCTCAAGGCGTTCAAGGGCCTCGGCGGCAGTTACGCGATGTTTCGCATCCTCTGCGATCGGTTCGGCCTGGATCCGGCGACGGCGGATCTGCGGGATTTCCAAAAAGCGGAGATCCGCAGACGGTGCGCGGCGATCCGTTTCGTCACCGCCACGGACGGCAACCACGGCAAGGGCGTCTCGTGGGCGGCGCGGCTGTTCGGCTGCGAGGCGAACGTCTATCTGCCCGCGGGGACGGTCGAGGCGCGCCGCAAAGCGATCGAGGAGGCGGGAAACGCGAAAGCGGAGATCACCGCGTTTTCCTACGACCGCACCGTCGCCTACGCCGCGAAGCAGGCGGAGGAAAACGGCTGGATCCTGATTCAGGATACCTCCTGGGACGGCTATGAGCAATATCCCAAGTGGATCATCGACGGGTATCTCACGCTGGGCGCGGAGGCGGTCGAACAACTGGGCGGCGAAGCGCCGACCCACGTGTTCCTGCAGGCGGGCGTGGGCGCGATGGCCGGTGGGATCCTGGCGTATCTGCACAACCGTTACCCGCAGGCTCCTCCGATCGCCGTGATCGCAGAGCCGACGCAGGCCGCCTGCATCTATGAGTCCGTGCGCATCGGCGACGGAGAGCCGCATACGGTCAGGGACGACGGCTCCACGATCATGGCGGGGCTCAACTGCCAGACGCCCTGCGGGGTCATTTGGCCGATCCTGCGCGACTGCGCCGCCTTCTTCTGCGCCTGCGAGGACAGCGTCGCGGAGCGGGGGATGCGGGCGTACGCAAACCCGATCGGGGACGATGAACCGATTGTTTCGGGGGAATCGGGCTCGGTCACGCTGGGGCTGCTGCTCGGCATCCTTGAGCGCGACGATCTCAAAAACCTGTTGCGGCTGGGGAAGGATTCCGTGATCCTGCTTCTCAATACGGAGGGGGATACGGATCCCGAAGGCTACCGGAGGGTCGTCGGCGCACAGAACGCCGATGCCCAACAAAAATGCGAAGAGGGTGTTGCCGAGTGAAATGGTTGAGCGTCCCAACGATTGTGATCCTGTGCCTGCTGGCGGTGTGCGCCGTGCTGATCGTCGGCTGCGCGAAAGGGACGGGGCAGAGCAGCGCTCCTCCGCAGTCGAGTGGATCCGTCCCGTCGGCCCCCGGTGTGGACGAACCGTTGGCCCCCGGCGGCACGACCGACGGGAGCGATCCGAACGCGCCCAAAACGATCGAATCTACCGAGATCACATCGTTTGAATGCACCGCTTCGCTTTTCAGCCTCTTGACGAAGAGCCCCCTCCTCGTTTCGCCGCGCTACGAGTTTTCCGCGAAGCGCGAGGGAGATCGGGCGGTCTGCACCTGCGTCTCCAAGGACGGGGAACGCGAGTTCATCGAGGAGGCCGAATTCCTCGACCGCCTGCAGGCCATCGTCGCCGATTACGATCTGGCCTCTTACAACGGCATCTATCGCTGGACCCACGGCCTGCCGGATGACTTCGGCGCGTCGCTGCGCGTGGAATACGCCTCGGGCGAGCGGATCTCCGCGACAAACAATCAGGATATGTTCCTGCCCATCGCCGCTCTGGAGGAACTCGCCGAACTCTTCGGCGCCGCACATCCCGGCGTGTATCTTTCGATCTCGATGGAGGAGGCCGCCCTTTGGATGGAGGAAACGGAAGAAGGGTACTTCCTCCTGGATGTCCGCACGCAGGAGGAATACGACGAGGGCCATATCCCGGGCGCCGACTGCCTGCCGCTGGACGCGATCCTGGCCGGCGAGGCCGACGGCAGGTTTGCGCCGGACGCCCGCATCCTCGTCTACTGCCGCAGCGGCCGCCGCAGCAAAGTGGCGGCGCAGCGCCTTGCGGACGCGGGCTATTCGAATGTCTGCGAGATCGGCGGCATCCTCGATTGGCCGGGCGAGATCGCAAAGAATTGAGCGCGGCTGCTTCGCGCCGAGGGGGAGGACCGCATGGAACAGGCAGAACGGATCGCCCGCTACGAAAGCGCGCTGAATGAGGTGACCGCGGCGGCCGCCGCCCTCGATGCGGCGCTGGAACGGTTTGCGTCGGCGCAGGCCCTTGCGGCGGAATTGGAAGCGTACTACACGGGCGAGGCGTGGAAGCGGGATTTTGCGGACGACGAAGCGGGGCGGCTGCCCGCCGGCCTTCGTCGGGGCGTCCTCAGCGAAGACGCGGTCTACGATGCGCTCGAGGAGAACCGCCGCCTGCTCGCGCGCCTGACGCCGCTCGCAGACGATTGAGAGAACAAAGAAAGCGCCCGTGTCGGGCGCTTTCCGGAAAGATGCTGCATGCGCTGGAATTGTATAGGATCTTCCGCGCGCATGCAGGGCGGGAATGCCGCCGCTGCAAACGCCGGGAAGACCGCGCCCATACCGGCCGCTGTTTGGCTCGGCTTCAAAAGATGCCCCGGAGGAAGCGCTTCCTTACGAAGCGCCGTCTTCGGGGCGAGCGCATTTTAAAGGGGAAAGTCAGCCGTTTGAAGGGCCGCCGCTTGCGGCCATCTGGAACTGCCAGGTGATGTAGGTGCGCGACCCCACCAGCCGGACGTGTTCGAAGGAAAGGGGGAGCCCCGAGGCGACGGAGTACCCGATGTCGTCCGCAAGGATCATGGGCGAACCGATGGGGATGTGGAACGTCATGGCCTCGTCGGCGTTGGCGGCATAAGCGCTGACGGTCTTTTCAATGTGGCTGATCCGCGTTTCGGCGGACTCGTTGAGCAGTTCATAGGCGGAAACCTTGCGGTAAACGTCCCGGTCCATCACCGCGGAGCAGAGCGGGTAGATAAAATAGTAATCGCTGATGGACACGAGGACGTCGTTGGCGTAGCACCACTTTTCCAGATAGATCACGCGCTCCTCGGGCTTGATCTGCAGCGCCTTTGCGACCTCGGGGGTGGCGGGGACCACCTCCATGGAATTGATCTTGTAAGCGGGCGCGATGCCGGAGATCTTGGCCTCTTCGTTGTAGTAATGCGTGGAATAGATGGAGTCGATTTTCGCACGCGGCGTGGCGACAAACACGCCGCGGTTCTTTTCTTTGTAAAGATGCCCCTCGCTGACCAGTTCGGTAATCGCCTGCCGGACCGTCGTGCGGCTGATCGCGTACAGGTCGCAGAAATCGTTTTCGACCGGCAGCCGCTCATTGCTCTTGAGCGCGCCGGATTTGATTTCCGCCAGGATGATCTGCTTTAATTGGAAATAGAGCGGAATCGCCGAGTTTTTGTCGATCAGATGGTCGGAAAAGGACATGAAATTACCCCCTATGACACAGAATGAAGGATGGAAATGAAAATCGAAAGTCCTGCGCTGCCGCGCGCCCGTACAGGAGACGAAAAATCCAAAAACGGCGTCGTCTTCGGCTGCGCTTTCCCGACCCCGGAAGGTCATGGATGCATACATTCGATAAACAATCTAAATACATTGTACTGACTCGAACGAAAAAAGCAAGTATTTCATGAAAAAATATCAAATTTTGAGGCGGAATCATCTGTCTGAGCCGGATCCACAGGGAAATTCGTACCGAAATCCCCCGATTTTTCGGTTTTCGGCGGGATTCCGTCTTCTTTGCGAGCAAAAAGGGGGCTGTGTGTCGGCTTTTCCCACCAGGCATACATCTTCATACAATACCATTATAATAGCATTACAAAATGACAATCGATCTGCGTGGGAGCGCGAGCGCCTCGGACATTTTAGAGGGAAAAACGCAGGCTGCGCGGTGATCAACGGCGCTTTTATGGGGAAAATGCACGATTTTTAATCAGATAGAGAAGAAATAACAGTTAGAAAAGAAAATCGGGGGCACGAAATTGTTCGATTTTAATTTGACAATTATTTACAAAAATGATCGGTCGACATTCATGACTTTACACAAATACGTAATGACATCATGTTAATTTCTTGACATTGTGCCCCTGGTTTGGTATTGTTAATCTGCAAACAAGGTTCAGGTTTGCGAAATCTTGAAAAATTTGAAAAGAAGGAGACAATGACATGAAAAGATTCTTTGCACTGCTGCTCTGCGCCGCGCTGTGTCTGTCTCTGCTGACCGCCTGCGGCCAACAGAAGGCCCCCGCCTCGCAGACACCTGCCTCTTCGGCGGCTCCGGCTTCCTCCGCCGCTCCCGCGAGCAGCGCCGCCCCCACGGAAGTCGTCACCCTGAAACTGGCCTCCAACACCCCGGTCAACGCCGAATCCATGGAATATCAGGCGGGCCTGCTGTTCGTGGATAAGGTCAACGAACTCTCCAACGGCACCATGAAGGTGGAGTTCTACCCCGCCGCGCAGTTGGGCTCCTCCACGGAAATGGTGGAAGGCTGCTCCATGGGCACGATCGAAATGGTCATGAGTTTGAGTTTCGACCTCTACGCCAACATGGAACACTCCGCCGCGGTTGTGAACATGCCCTATCTGTTCAAGGACTATGACCACATGAAGGCCGCTCTGGAAGGCGACAATGAAGCCATCAAGACCATCAAGAAGAACCTGATCGACAACATCGACGTGCGCATCATGGGTTACGGCTATCGCCCGTTCCGCAACGTGATCTGCGCCTCCGGCGAAGTCCGCAAGCCCTCCGATCTGGCCGGCTTGAACGTCCGCTCGCCTGAGGCGAAGGTGAACATGGATATGATCGCCTCCTGGGGCGGCTCCCCCGTCACCATCACGCTGAGCGAACTGTACACGGCCATGGCGAACGGCACGGTGCAGGCGGCTGAGAACGACGTCAACACCTTCTATGATTCCAACTTCCAGGATGTTATCAAGTCCGTTTCCGAGACCGACCACATGCTCGTCACCACGCTGATCGTCTGCAACAACTCCTGGTATGAGAGCCTGACGCCCGAACAGCAGTCCGTAATCGACCAGGCCTCCGATGCGTACACGCAGTTCACCTGGGACAACTTCCGCACCGCCATGGAGAAATCCTGGAAGGGCTTTGCCGACGCCGGCGTGACCTGCATCCGCAAGGATGAAATCGACATCGACGCGTTCCGCGATGCCTGCAAGGATGTCTACAAATACTTCGTGGAGAACAAGTGGTTCACCGAGGAATCCTACAACATCCTCAAGGATCTCAAGTACTAATTTGTTGCCAGAGACAGCATAATCACAGAAATCCGGCGACAGGAACAAATGCCCGGGCATCGTCTCGGGCATTTGTCTCATATTGGAAGGAATTAAGTTATGGAAAAAATCATGAACCGACTGGAAAAGATCCTCCTGAACCTTGCGGGTATCGCATTGTTCGGCGTGGTCATTTCCGTTGCGATCCAGATTATCGCCCGAAACTTTCTGCACATCCCCGTGGCGTGGACGGAAGAAGTGGCGCGCTATCTGATGATTTGGATGACCTTTTTGGGCAGCCCGGTGGCACTGAAAAAGGGCGAGCACCTGTTCGTGGATCTGTTCTACAATAAATTCCCCGCGAAAGGGCGGCAGTGGGTTCACCTGCTGTGCGATGTGGCGGTCTTCATCTTCTGCATCTACCTGCTCTACTTCGGGATCAAGATGTGCACAGATCCCAAGCTGTTGCGTTTCCGGTCGCCCTCGGCGGGGATCCGGCGCGTGTATATCTACAGCGCGCTTCCCGTCAGCGCGGCGATGATGGCGGTCGTTGCGGCGTATGATATCTATCTCACGTTCCTGACGATCCAGGGCAAGCGAGAGGATACGACCGCCAGTTCGATCGTCGATGAAAACATCACGCTGGCCGAACTGGACCAGAGAAAGAAGGAGGCGAACCGGCAATGATTGCACTCGCATGGATCGGCTTTATTGCGACGATCCTGATCGGCATGCCGGTCGCGTTCGCGTTGGGCAGTTCGTCCGTCGTCATGCTGATGATGAACTCCACCACGACCGGCGTGGCGATCACCTCCAAGATGGTCATGGGCCTGGACTCGTTTACGCTGCTGGCGATCCCGTTCTTTATGATCGCCGGCGACCTGATGACCGAGACCGGTGTCGGCGACCGCATCTTTGACTTTGCGGGCACCTGCGTCCGCCATATCCCGGGCGGCATCGCGCAGGTGAACATCGTCGCCTCCGTCGTCACCGCCGGCATGTCCGGCACCGCCGTCAACGATATTTCCTCCATCGGCCCCATCGAGGTGCGCGCCATGGAGAAAGCGGGGTTCCCGCGGCCCTTTGCCGGCGCGATCACGGCGGCATCCTCCGCGTTGGGCCCCATCATCCCGCCCAGCGTCCCGCTGGTGCTGATCGGCTCCATCATGGGCGTCTCCATTTCGAGGCTGCTGGTGGGCGGCCTGATCCCGGGTCTTTTGATGGCCGTTTGCCTGATGGTCTATGTGGCCTTTACCAGTAAAAAGCGCGACTTCCCCCGCCAGCCGAAAGCTTCCTGGGGCGAGAGAGGCAAGGCCTTCCTCAAGGCCCTCCCCGCGCTGCTGATGCCCGTGATCCTGATGTCCGGCTTTATGAGCGGCTTCGTGACCCCGACCGAGTCCGCGTGCATCGCGGTGTTCTACGCCGCGTTTCTGGGCCTGATCTTTTACCACAATGTTTCGCTCAAGCAGTTCTGGCACAGCATCACCCGCGTCGCCCAGCTCTGCTCGACCACGATGCTCATCATCGCGGCCGCCTGCGTGTTCGGCCTGATCATCACGCAGCAGCAGATCCCGCAGAAACTGACGACGGCGCTGATGTCGCTGACAACCAACTACTACATCATCGTCCTGCTGCTGATGCTGGTCATTCTGATCCTGGGCTGCCTGCTGGAGACCACGGCCATCATGATCATCATCACGCCGATCCTGATGGGCATCGTCCAGGCGATCGGCATGGATCTGGTGCAGTTCGGCGTGTTGGAAGCGCTGGTCGTCACGATCGGCCTGTATACGCCGCCGGTGGGCGTCGGCATGTTCCTGACCTGCAAGGTGTGCCAGATCAAGGCGCAATCCTTCCTAAAAGAGATCTGGCCGATGATCATCATGCTGCTGATCGCCGCGCTGCTGGTTGCTTTCGTCCCGGGAATCGTGCTGTTCCTGCCGAACCTGATCTACGGTTGATTTCCGAGAACCAAAAGAAAAAACGCGCCCGTCTCGGCGTTCCCCTGTCCGTCCGGATCCTGTGATTTCGCCGGCAAAGCCGCTGCGGCCTCTGCGCCGGCAGCGGCTGCGCCTGCGCGATTCCGGGCTGCGGCGGCGCCGAAAGGGGTTGGAAAGAGGAGGCCCGTATGATGGCTGGCGTTGCGAATCCGGAAGAAAAGAAATCTTTGACGATCGATGAAATATACGTGGGCCAGTCCGCTTCGCGGACCAAGACCTTTGAGGAGGGGGATGTCTTCACCTTTATCGGTCTGACCCGCGACATCAATCCGATCCACTACGACGAAGCGTTTGCGAAACAGACGCCGTTTGGCAAACGCCTCGTTCCCGCGCCGTTCACCTGCACCCTTATCAGCGGCATCCTCGGGCAGCAACTTCCCGGCGGCGGCTCCATTTATGTCAGCCAGACCGTGAAGTTCAAAGCGCCCGTCTTCTTCGGGGATACGGTCACCTGCACCCTGACGGTCACGGAGATCAACCGCGAGCGCGGCCGCGTGACCCTGAGCACGGTGCTGACCAACCAGGACGGCAAGGTCGTCATCGAGGGCGAGGCCGTCAGCATCCCCACGAAAGTGAAGATCTGACGCGGATACCGCGCGGCCGGCCGGGTGCAACCGACATCAAATGCAGTTGGAGGCAAGTGCATGAAACCACTGGAAGGCATCACCGTATTGGATATGTCACAATTCGTCGCCGCGCCCACCTGCGGGCGGATCCTCGCCGAGTGGGGCGCGAACGTCATCAAGATCGAAACGGCAAAGGGCGATCCGAGCCGCCTCAACGGCACCATGGCGAAGATCCCCATCCTCGGGGACGATGAAAACCCGTGCTTCGATTCGAACAACCTGTGCAAGAAGTTCATCTCCATCGACCTGAAGAACCCGCAGGGGCATGCGGTGCTGGAACGCATGATGGATACGGCGGACGTGCTGCTGATGAGCATCCGTCCGGCCAGCGCCAAGCGCCTCGGCCTGGATTGGGAAAGCGTTCATGCGCGGTGGCCGCGGATCGTTTATGCGTCGTCCATCGGCTTCGGGGAAGAAGGCCCGATGAAGGATGTGGCGGGATACGACTACACCGCCTTCGGCGCCCGCGGCGGACTGATCGGCAGCATGGGCCAGTTGGGGGAGGCACCCGCCAACTTTATCCCGGCTTTCGGCGACTACACGACGGCGATCGCCATGGCGCTGGGGACGGTGACCGCCCTGTTCGGCCGCGAGAGGAGCGGAGAGGGCGACAAAGTCACCGCCAGCCTCTACAATGCCGCGATGTATGTGATGGGCTACGCCGTCATGGGCGTGGAGGGCGGCATGGAGTATCCGTTCTCGAGGAAAGACGCCCCGACGCCGACCGCCAATTCCTATCCATGCAGCGACGGCCGCTGGATCCAGTTCTGCGCCACGCCCTACAACAATTTCTACAACAAGATCATGAAGATCATCGGGAGGGAAGACTTGGTCGATTCCCCGCTGTACTGCGACCACGTGACGCTGCAGAAGACCAACCGCTGCGCGGAACTGGTTTCGATCATTGAGGAGAAGATGGTCTGCAGAACTTCGGACGAATGGATCGAGGCGTTCCGCGAGGCGGATATCCCCTGCGAAAAGATCGCGTCCTTCCAGGAACTGGTGGCAGACGAGCAATCGTGGGCCAGCCATGCCCTGCGCAAGGTCCGCTACCCCAGCGGGAACACCCACACGCTGATCTCCATCCCCGTAAAACTCAACAGCGCCGGTTGGCCGGAATACGAGGGCAACACGGCGCGGCGCATCGGCTACCACACCAAAGAGGTGCTGGCGGGCTACGGGTATTCCGACGAGGAGATCCGCGCGCTCGCAGAAACGAACGCGATCGTTATCTGAGCCGACCTTCATCGGCGGGAACGGCCGTACAATCTGCAAGAAAAGATTTGACAAGGACCGCGTATTGTAGTATAGTAATAATGTAATTACAAAGTGTGCGTTTCCTGCTTTTCCAAGGCGGGAACAGGAAGGGGGATATACATGAGTTACGCGTATACCGAGGAACAGTTGGGATTCCGGGATCTGCTGGCGGACTTCATGCGCAAGGAAGTGGAGCCCTACAAGGCGCAGTGGGACGAAGAAGGGCATTTCCCGCTGGAAACCTATAAAAAAGCGTTTGCAATGGGCCTGCACACGATGGAGATCCCCGAAAAATGGGGCGGCGCAGGGCTGGACCACGCAACGATGGCGCTGATCTATGAAGAGGCGGGCTACTGGGACGCCGGCTTCGGCATGAGCATGCTGACCTCCACGGTGCAGCCGCTCAAGGCGGCCGTCATGTTCGGCAGCGACGAGCAGATCGAAATGGTCGCCGACGTTGTGATGAACGGCGGCTTTGGCTGCTGGGCCCTGACGGAGGCGAACAGCGGCTCCGACGCCTCCTCTCTGACGACGACCTACCGCAAAGAGGGCGACGAGTATGTGATCAACGGCTCCAAGTGCTTTGCCACGCTGGGCGCTTATGCGGATGTGTATGTCGTCTTTGCGACCAAAGACAGAAAACTGGGCAAGGACGGCGTCAGCGCCTTCATCGTTCCCGGCCATCTGCCCGGCATCGTCGTGGGCAAGAGCGAGAACAAGATGGGCATGCGCCTTTCCAACACCGCGACGGTCAACTTCGACGAGGTGCATATCCCCGCGGCCAACATGCTGGGCCAGGAGGGCAAGGGCATGCGCATCGCGCTGGGCACGCTGAACCTGGGCCGGTTTGAGATCGCCTCGCTGGCCAACGGCATCACCCGCCGCGCGCTGGAGGAATCCGTGAAATACGCCAAGGTGCGCACCGTGTTCGGCAAACCCATCATCGACCACCAGATGGTCACCGAGATCCTGGCGGATATGGCCGCCACGCTGGAAGCCGGCCGCGCGCTGGTGCGCGAGGGTATGCAGGCCTTTGAGGCCAACGACCCCAATGTGCGCATCATGGCGTCCGCCGCCAAACTGTTCTGCTGCGACGGCTGCGTCAAGGCTTCGCAGGATGCCATCCAGGTGCTGGGCGGCTACGGCTACAGCAAGGAGTACCCCGTGGAGAAACTCTACCGCGATTCCAAGATCCTGCAGATCCTCGAGGGCACGCAGCAGATCCAGAAGATCGTCATCGGCCGCGAACTGATGAAGAAGTATTGAGTTTTGACGGCGAAACGGCCGGAGGTGCTGTATGGAATACAAAACCATCCTTTTTGAAAAGACCGACGGAGTGGGCGTGGTCACGATCAACCGCCCCGAGGTGCTCAACGCGCTCAACGATCTGGTGTTCGCCGAACTGGCGGATGTGTTTGCGGCGATGGAGCGGGACCGCGGGATCCACTGCGTCGTCGTGACCGGCAAGGGGCGGGCGTTCATCGCCGGCGCCGACGTCGGCGCGGAGATCAACAAGACCGTGCGCGAGGAGCACGAATTCCTCCGCGCGGGGCATGAACTGTTCAATCGGATCGAGGCGTTCCGCGTCCCCGTGATCGCAGCCGTCAACGGCTGGGCGCTGGGCGGCGGGCTGGAACTGGCCATGGCCTGCGACCTGCGCATCGCGGCGGACACCGCGAAGATGGGCGTGCCGGAGATCAACCTGGCATCCATCCCGGCGCTGGGCGGGACGCACCGCCTGCCGATGCTGGTGGGCCTGGCCCGCGCCAAAGAGATGATGCTGACGGGACGCCACGTGCGCGCCGAGGAGGCCTGCGCCTACGGGCTGGTGCAGCAGGTCGTCCCCGCCGCCGACCTGATGCCGACGGTGATGGAACTGGCCAAAGGCATCGCGCGCCGCGCGCCGCTCACGGTGGAGTACGGCAAGATCGCGGTGACCGCCGGCTACTGGTCCGACCCCAAGACCGCCGCGGAGGTGGAAATGGGCCTGCGCTGCCAACTGCAGGACACGTGGGACCGAAAAGAAGCATACACCGCGTTTTTGGAGAAAAGAGACTGCGCGCCGTTTTGCGGCTGCTGACCGGCGGCGCGCGAGGGCAATCCAAAAAAGAATGGAGAAGTGACAGATGAAACCGCTCGAAGGAATAAAAGTCATTGATCTTTCTCAGTTTGCCGCCGCGCCCGCGGTGGGCCGCATCATGGGCGAGTGGGGCGCGGACGTCATCAAGGTGGAAACCTTTGCCGGCGACGGAAACCGGCGCAACGGCGCCATGTGCAAGGTGCCGATCGTGGGGGACGACGAGAACCCCGCGTTCGATGTGACCAGTATGTTCAAGCGCTTCGCCTGCGTCAACCTCAAGGCGCCGGAGGGGCTGGAGATCCTGGACAAACTGCTCTCCACCGCCGACGTGCTCATCATCAACTTCCGCGAGGACAGCGCCAAGCGCCTCGGCGTGGATTGGGAGACGATCCACGCGAAGTATCCGCGGATCGTGCACGTCCGCTCCACAGGCTTCGGCGACATGGGCCCGATGAAGGACGTGGGCGGCTTCGACCTGACGGCTTACGCCAGCCGCGGCGGCGTCAGCGCCAGCCTGCGGCAGGCGGGCGGCGAGCCCCTCAACAACGTGCCGTGCTTCGGCGATCTGCAGCAGGCCATGGGCCTGGCGGCGGGCACGCTGGCGGCGCTGATCGGCCGCGAGAAGACCGGCCAGGGCGACCGCGTGCTCGGCAATCTCTACAACACCGCGCTGTTCATGCTCTCGTGGGGCATCCAGGGCGTGGAGGGCGGCAACGTCTATCCCGTTTCCAGAAAGGATCCGGCGACGCCGACCTCGAACACCTACCCCACCAAGGACGGCAAATGGATCCAGTTGTGCGGGCCGACCTACGACCTCTTCTACAACCGCATCATGAAACTGATCGGGCGGGACGACCTGGTGGACGATCCCCGCTACCGCGACTGGAAGACCATCCAGAACAAGAACCGCTGCGGCGAAGTACGCGAGATCATCGAAGAAGGGATGCTCCAGCGCACCGCCGAGGAGTGGGAGGAGCGCTTCCGCGAGGATGATTTCCCCTGCCAGCGGCTGTTCGACTTCGAGGATATTCTGGCGGATGAACAGGCGTGGGCCTGCGGCGCGCTGCGCAAGGTGAAATATCCCAGCGGGAACGAGCACGTGCAGGTTTCCCTGCCGATGCGGCTCGACAGCGTGGGCCTGCCCGAGTTCGAGGGCCACACCGCGAAGCGCCTGGGGCACGATACCCGCGAGGTGCTCCGGGAATACGGCTATACGGACGGCGAGATCGACGCGCTCGTGGAAAAAAAGGTCGTCGTCGACTGACCGCCCCGCTTTTGAAATTTTGCTGGAAAGGACTGTGATTCCATGGGACTCATGACAAGCGCGCAATATATCGAGAGCATCCGGGCGATGAAACGCAACGTCTACTTCATGGGCAAGAAGATCGAGAACACGGTCGACCACCCCGTTCTGCGCCCCTCTATGAACTGCATCATCGAGACCTACGAGATGGCCCTGATGCCGGAATATGAGGATCTGATGACGGCCGAATCCCACCTGATCCACGAGAAGGTCAACCGCTTCAACCATATCGATATGGAGAAGGAAGACCTGATGAAAAAGATCCAGATGCAGCGGCTGATGGGGCAGCGCACCGGCATGTGCTTCCAGCGCTGCGTCACGATGGACGGCGCCAACGCGCTGTTCTGCACGACCTACGAGGTGGATCAGAAGTACGGCACGCATTACCACGAGAATTTCGTCAACTGGTTCAAGCGTATCCAGAAAGAGGACCTGTACGTCTGCGCCGGCATCACCGACCCCAAGGGCGACCGCAGCAAGGGCCCGCTGGAGCAGGCGGATCCCGATCTGTTCCTGCATGTGGTCGAGCGCAGGCCGGACGGCGTGGTGGTCAACGGCGCCAAACTGCACCTGACCAGCTGCGTCAACGCGCATGAGATCTTCATCATGCCGACGATGAGCCTGAAACCCGGCTGCGAGGACTACGCGATCTGTGCCGCGATCCCGATGGATGACCCCGGCATCACGCTGATCATCGACCACAACTCCTGCGACCTGCGCAAACTGTACAGCGGCGAGATGGATCTCGGCAACGCGAAATACGGCGGCATCGAAGCGGTGTGCGTGTTCGACCACGTGTTCGTGCCCAACGAGCGGATCTTCCTCAACGGCGAAACCGAATTTGCCGGCATCCTGGTGGACCGCTTCGCCACCTACCACCGCAACAGTTACGGCGGCTGCAAGCCCGGCACCGGCGATGTGCTCATCGGCGCGTGCAGCCTGCTTTCCGACTATATCGGCACCGGCAAGGCGGCCCATATCAAAGAAAAACTCATCGAGATGACGCATCTCAACGAGACGCTGTGGGCCTGCGGCGTCGCCAGTTCCGCGGCGGGGCACCAGATGCCCGCCGGCAACTGGATGATCGACCCGATGCTGGCCAATATCTGCAAACTGAACGTGACGCGCTTCCCCTACGAGATCTGCCATCTGGCGGAGGAGATCGCCGGCGGCCTGCTGGTGACGGCCCCCTCCCAGGCGGACTTCGAGAATCCCGTCACGGGCGAATATCTGCGCAAGTTCCTGCAGGGCGCCAACGGCGTGCCCGCGGAGCAGAAGGTGCGCGCGCTGCGCCTGATCGAGACGATGACCCGCGGCGCCGGCGCGGTGGGCTATCTCACGGAATCCATGCACGGCGCGGGATCGCCCGCGGCGCAGAAGATCAACATTACGCGGTATGCCGATCTTTCGACGAAGCAGGGGTATGCGAAGCGGCTGGCCAAACTTCCCTGATCGGCGCCGCAGACTGCGTCCCGCAAGGAGAAAACGATGCTGACCGTGGGGATCAAATACTGCGGCGGCTGCATGGCCACCTACGACCGCGTCGCCGCCTGCGCGGAGATCCGCGGCAGGTGCCCGGATGTCCGCTGGGAATATGCGAAGGAGGGCGTTTGCTACGACGAACTCCTGCTGATCCAGGGATGCGTGCGGCGGTGCGCGTCGTGCGGCAACCTGATCGCCCGACACGGCACGGTTACGGTCTGCGGCCTGCAGGACGTGCCGCGCGCCGCAAAGGCGATCCTGCAAATGGCGGCGCGATCCGGCCGGCCGGATGAAACGGAACCACCCCCGCAGGGGGAGAACAAATAACAGAACCGGAGGGATCACAATGTTTCAGTTCACCGAGGAGCAGCGTTCCATACAGGAACTGGTGCACGACTTTGCACAAAAGGAAGTCCTGCCCCTTGCAGAAGAAAACGACAAGTTGGGCAAGCCCAATCAGGAACTCCTTCAGGCGCTCGCCGAATTGGGAATCCTGGGCCTGAACATTCCCGAGGAGTACGGCGGCGCCGGTCTGGACGAACTCTCCAAGGTGCTGGCGATCTATGAGATGGGCCGCACCTGCGTGGGCACCGCGGAGGTGGTCAGCACGCAGATGCTGGTCAACGATATCCTGCTCCAGAATGCCAACGAAGAGCAGAAAGCGAAATATCTGACCCGCGCGGCGCAGGGGAAACTGGGCGCGTTCGCGCTGACCGAGCCGGGCGCCGGATCCGACGCCGCGGCCATCCGCACGAAAGCCGTTCGGGACGGCAGCGATTTCATCCTCAACGGCACCAAATGCTTCATCAGCAACATGGGCAAGGAAGAGGGCGATTTCGTCGTCGTCATCACCGTGACCGACCCCGCCAAGGGCTCCCGCGGCGGCATGACGGCGTTCATCGTCGAGCGCGGCATGCCGGGCTTTACCGTGGGCAAGACCGAGGACAAGATGGGCCTGCGCGCGGCCAGCGTTTCCGAACTGATCTTCGAGGATTGCCGCGTGCCGGAGAGCAACGTGCTCGGCGCTGTGGGCGACGGCTTTAAGATCGCCATGAGCGGTCTGGACGGCGGCCGGATCGGCATCGCCTCCCTGTCACTGGGCATCGCGCAGCACGCGTTCGACGCGGCCGTGCAGTATTCCAAGGAGCGCGTGCAGTTCGGCAAACCGATCTCCGCCAACCAGGGCCTGCGCTGGTATATCGCGGATATGGCCACGCGGCTGGAAGCGGCCAAACTGCTCACTTACAACGCGGCCCTCTCCCGCATGAACAAGAGCAAGGATCTGGTGATCGCGGCTTCCATGGCGAAGTATTACGCCTCCGAGACCGCCAACTATATCGCGGACAAAGCCGTGCAGATCCACGGCGGCTACGGCTTCATCAAGGATTTCGCCGTGGAGCGCATCTACCGCGATGCGCGGATCCTCAAGATCTTCGAGGGAACCAGCGAGATCCAGAAGACCGTGATCTCCCGCGAGATCCTCAAGTGAACGCGCCTTTCGCAGAAACCTGCAGCGAACGATGGGAAAGGTGATGATGTGAAGGTTTCGGTTTTGATGGGCAGCCCCCGCAAGAACGGCAACACCAACGCGATTCTGGAGCCGTTTCTCCGGGAACTGCACGGGATGGGGCATGAGGCGGACCTGTTCTGGCTCTACGACATGGACATCACGGGCTGCACGGCCTGCCGCACCTGTCAGCAGGACTGGACCGGATTCGGCTGCCGCTTCCATGACGACATGGGTCGGATCTTTGACTCGGTTTTGGAATCGGACGCCATCGTGCTGGCCTGCCCCATCTACAGTTGGTACTGCACGGCGCCCATGAAGGCGGCGCTCGATCGCCTGATGTATGGCATGAACAAGTACTACGGCGAGGAGCGCGGACCGTCCCTGTGGGCGGGCAAGCATCTGTCCCTGATCGTGACCTGCGGGTATCCGCCCGCAAAGGGCGCGGACCTGTTTGAAGAGGGGATGCGCCGCTACTGCAAACATTCCCAACTCCGGTACGACGGCATGTATGCGGAGCACGACCGCGGCTATCGGGCAGTGTTCCTGGACGCGGACAAGGAGGCCCGCGCAAGGGCGTGGGCGCACACGGTGGAGCAGGCCTGCGGGACATCGGCGGACAGAGCGGAGAAAACAGCGACCTTGTAAGAACGAAAGCAAAATAAAGGAGACGTACAGATGAATATTTTGGTTTGTATGAAACAGGTGCCCGATACCACGGAGATCAAGATCGATCCGGTCAGAAACACGCTGATCCGGGAAGGCGTTCCCGCCATCGTGAACACGTTCGACGGGTTTGCGCTGGAAGCGGCCGCGCGCCTCAAGGACAAGGACCCCGACACCAAGATCATCGTCGTGTCGATGGGCCCCGAGGCGGCGAAGACCGCCCTGAAGGAGTGCCTGGCCATCGCGGCCGACAAGGCGTATCTCATCAGCGCCCGCGCGTTCGGCGGCTCCGATACGCTGGCCACCAGCTACATCCTGTATAACGCCGTCAAGAAGATCGAATCCATCGAGGGCAAATTCGATGCGATCTTCTGCGGCAAGCAGGCCATCGACGGCGACACCGCACAGGTCGGCCCCGAACTGGCGGAGCATCTGGGCTATCCCCAGGTCACCTGCGGGCTGGAGTGCGAGCGCAACGGCAATTCGCTGGAGGTGCTGCAGGAGGGCGATGTCAAGCGTGTGATCGGGGTGGATCTGCCCTGCGTCGTCACCTTTACCAAACCGAGTTTTGATCCCCGCTTCCCCACCATCAAGCGCAAAATGGCCGCCAACCGCGCGGAGATCCCCGTGTTCACCGATGCGGACTTTGCGGATATCGACGTGGAGCGCATCGGCCTGAAGGGATCGCCCACAAAGGTCAAAAAGACCTTTGTGCCGCAGAAGAAGACCGGCGGCATGATCGTCAACGAGGGCTCCCTGGAGGCGTCCGTCGCCAAACTGGCGCAGCTGCTCAGCGATGCGCACGTGATTTGAGGAGGGGAAAAAGATGGAAGCTATGACCAAGGATCTTTGGGTATTTGTTGAAACCAATGAAGACGGTACGGCCAAAAACGTCGGCATCGAACTGCTCAACCCCGGCCGTATGCTGGCCGACAAGCAGGGCGGCAAACTGGTCGCCATCGTGATCGGCTCCGGCTGCGAAGCCGCCGTGGAGGATGCCGCCGCGCACAACGCGGATCAGGTCATCGTGCTGGATTCGCCCGAGTACGGCAATTTCACCACCGACGCTTACGCGGCAGCGCTCTCCTACCTGGTCGAGAAATACGGCCCCTCGTCGCTGATGATCGGCGCCACGCCCAACGGCCGCGATTTCGGCCCGCGCGTGTCCTGCCGCCTGAAGACCGGCCTGACCGCTGACTGCACCAGCCTGGATATCGACGAGGAGTCCGGCAAGATCGCGTGGACCCGCCCCGCGTTCGGCGGCAACCTGATGGCCACGATCCTGTGCCCCAACACGTTCCCGCAGATGGGCACGGTGCGCCCCGGTGTGTTCAAAAAAGCCGAGCCTGTCGCGCCGCACGCCGAGGTCGTCCGGGAGGACTTCCATGTGGCGCCCGAGCAGATCCGCACGCGCCTGATCCGCATCGTGGAAGAGGATACGGACGAGGTCGTCGACCTGGAGGGAGCGGACATCATCGTCTCCGGCGGACGCGGCGTCGGCGGTCCCGAGGGCTTTGCCCCCATCAAGCAGTTGGCCGATGCGCTCAACGCAACGGTGGGCGCTTCCCGCGCGGCCGTGGATTCCGGCTGGATCAGCCACGCCCATCAGGTCGGCCAGACCGGCAAAACGGTGGCGCCCAAGTTGTACGTCGCTTGCGGCATCTCCGGCGCGATCCAGCATCTGGCCGGCATGAGCGGATCCGACTGCATCGTGGCGATCAACAAGGACGCCGATGCGCCGATCTTCACCGTCGCGGACTACGGCATCGTGGGGAACCTGTTCGAGATCGTCCCGATGCTCGCTGCGGAGATCCAGAAAATCAAAGGTTGATTGAACGAAGGAAATCGGCATCGCATCGGTGCCGATTTCCCTTTCCGCCGGCATTCGCGCCGCGCGCAAAAACAGAATCCAGACAGGTTTGAGGTGCAAGATGAAAAAGATCAATTTGGAAGTGGGAGAGACCTTCCGGTTCTCCAAAACCTTCACCGAGACGGATACATACCTGTTCGCCGGCATCAGCGGGGACCATTATCCGCTGCACACCAACGAGGAATACGCAAAGAACACCCCCTACGGCCATCGGCTGGTGCACGGCATCCTCACCTTTTCGCTGGCCTCCACGGTGAGCGGCTTTGCAGCGATCAAGGGCAGGCAGAATGCGGCTTCACTGTGCTACAACAACGTCCGCTTCCGCAAGCCCGTCTACTTCGGGGACACGATCACCGCCGTCTACACCATCGAAAAGATCGACGAGGAAACCATGCGCACCGAGGCGACGTGCGTGATGACGAACCAGCGGGGGGAGAAGGTCCTGACGTGCGACCACACCCTGCTGTTCTTCGACTGAACGCAGGAGCAGTTTTTCAGGCGGCCGCCCCGCGCCGCCGATCCGCCGAAATCGAACAGGACGCCGGATACAGGAGGGTGCGTGATGGGCACAAAACGGGAAGTGCCGGAAGTTGTGGTGCAGCGGCTGCCGCGGTATTATCAACTGTTGGAATCCCTGCGCGAGCGGCAGGTGCAAGATGTCTCTTCGAGCGACCTGGCCGAACTGCTCGGCGTCACCCCGTCGCAGTTTCGGTCGGACCTGGCGCATTTCGGCAGGTTCGGCAGGAAGGGACACGGCTATTCGGTCGACGAACTCTGCGAAGGGCTCCGGGCGGTCCTCGGGGTCTCTGTCCGCCACCGCGCCGTCATCGTCGGAATGGGGTACCTGGCGCACGCCTTTCTGCACAATTTCCGCTATGCGAAGAGCAGTTTCACGCTGTGCGCCGCTTTCGATACCTGCCGCAACCGCATCGGCACCGACGTGATGGGCGTTCCGGTCTACGCGCCGGATGAGATGGAGGCGTACGTCAGGGAAAACCGGATCGACGCTGCCCTGCTGATGCTGCCCCGCGAGGAGGCACAGGGGATCGTGGACCGCCTGGCGCCGCTGGGTGTGCGCGGTTTTTGGAATTTTTCCAATCTGGAACTTGAAACCGACCGCGATGACGTGTATATTGAAAATGTCCACTTCGCCGACAGCCTGCTGGTGCTGGGCTACCACCTTGCGCAGACCGGCAAAGCGGATAGACGGGGGGAAAAGTCCTGATCAAAAAACGGACGGAGGCGGTAGCATGGATCAGCGGGAAGCGGTCGAGCGCGTGCTCGATGAAAAAATCCGCCCCTATCTGCGCACCCACGGCGGGGAAGCCTGCGTCACGGCGATCGAGGGCGGCACGGTCTATCTTCGGCTGGGCGGCGCCTGCGCCGGATGCCCGGCCGCGGATTTGAGCACCCGGGCGCTGATCGAAGAGGCGCTGCGAGGCAGTGTCGAGGGGGTCGATCGCGTCGAACTGGAGGACAGCGTCTCGCCCGAGTTGCTGGATCTGGCTCGAAAGATCCTGCATCGAAACGACCCCGCCACCTGAACGGCCGGCGCGCGCGTCCGGACACACAGCGGCTGCGGCAGAGGGCCGCAGGAGGAGGAACCATGAAGGTTTTATTGTTGAACGGATCCCCCCGCAGGGATGGGAACACCGCCATCGCGCTGCGCGAGGTGGCCGCCGTGCTGGAAGAAAACGGCGTGGAAACGGAACAGATCCAGATCGGGCAGGAGGCGATCCGCGGCTGCATGGCCTGCGGCTATTGCCACAAGGCCGGCCGGTGTGTGATCGAGGACGCCGTCAACGTCATCGCGCCGAAATTCGAGGCGGCCGACGGCCTTGTGGTGGGCTGCCCCGTCTATTTTGCCTCGGCCAACGCGACGATGATCGCCTGCCTGGACCGGCTGTTCTACAGCACCCACTTCGACAAGACCATGAAGGTGGGGGCGAGCGTCGTCTGCGCCAGAAGAGGCGGAACGTCCGCGACTTTCGATGAACTCAACAAGTATTTCACGATCTCGGGCATGCCGGTGGCGTCCAGCCAGTATTGGAACAGCGTGTACGGCAGACAGCCGGGCGATGCGCAGAAGGATGAGGAAGGCCGGCAGACGATGCGCACGCTGGCGCGCAACATGGCGTTCCTGATGAAGAGCATCCAGTTGGGGAAAGAGGCCTACGGCCTGCCGGCGCAGGAGGAGCCTCTGCGCACCCACTTTATTCGGTAAAACAGGACATCCGCTTTTCAAAAAAAGAAAAAGCCGTCTCAAGACGGCTTTTTTCTTTTTGGTTGCCGGAGAAGGATTCGAACCCTCACAAACAGAGTCAGAGTCTGTCGTGCTACCTTTACACAATCCGGCAATGCGATCGCAGCAAACTTTATTATAGCCGATCGCGGCGAAAAGTCAAGTGTTTTTTGCGATTGCGGCGTTTTTTGCGCGGCGGATCAGATCCTCGAAAAGCCGCGCGTGCGGCGCTTCGGAAAGCAACTCGGGATGCCACTGCACGGCGAGGATCTGCTCGCTTTCGATCGCCTCGATCATGCCGTCGTCGGCGCGGGCCGAAACGGCGAAGCCCGGTGCGGGTTCCTTTACCGCCTGGTGGTGGAACGTGTTGACCGCAAGGCGGCCGCACCCCATCAGGCGGGCGAGGCGGCTTTCGGGCGCAAGCGCGGCCGTGTGGGCGGTCGCGCCGCGCGGCGCAGGCGCCTGGTTGTGGCGGATCGCGCCCGGGCGCTGCGCGGGCAGGTCCTGCCAGAGCGTGCCGCCGAAGCACACGTTCACCACCTGCATCCCGCGGCAGATCGCCAGCACGGGCAGGCCGCGGCGCAGGGCGTCCGCCAGCAGATCGAATTCCCCGAGATCGTTTTCGAGCAGCGTGGGGCCGAGCGCAGGGTGCGCCTCTTCCCCATAGCAGACCGGGCAGACGTCGTCCCCGCCGGGCAGCAGCAGGCCCTGCGCCTCGCGCGGCAGCGGTGCCTGCGGCAGCGCGGGGACGAGCAGCGGCGTGCCGCCTGCCGCACAGACCGCGCGCAGGTACGCCTTGTTGACTTTGTAAGCGCCGGCGGCGGGATCGAGCACGGCGGAGATCGCGATCACTGGCACGGGGGGACCCTCCTTCGGAAAGCGTCGGGGCGCCGATCCCATTGTAGCGGCACGGGCGCGTCTTTGCAAGCCCCGCTTAAAACAGCGTGTCGAGCACCATCATCACGAGAAAACCGAACGTGACGCCCACCACCGTGAGCCGTTTGCTCGAGGCCGCCGCATCGGGCAGCATTTCGCCCGAGACGACGGCAATCATCGTGCCTGCCGCGAACGAGAGCAGAAACGGCAGCGCCGCACCGACGCGCGTGACGAGCAGCGCGCCGAGCACGCCCGCGACCGGCTCGGGGATGCCCGAAAGCTGCCCGTACCAGAAGCAGCGCCCGAGCGCCATGCCCTCGCGCCGCAGGGGAAGCGAAACCGACGCGCCCTCGGGAAAGTTCTGCAGCGCAATGCCGACGGCGAGCGCCAGCGCGCCGCTCATCGTTGCGCCGTGCAGGCCGAGCGCCGCCGAACCGGCCGCCACGCCCACCGCCATCCCCTCGGGGATGTTGTGGATCGTCACGGCGAGGATCAGCAGGAGACTGCGCCGACGCGAGGCGGTCTGCGCGCCGAAGCGGTGCTCGAAGCCAAGCAGATCGAACATCCGGTCTGCCGCGAGGATGAACGCGCCGCCCGCCGCGAAGCCGAGACAGACGACGGCGGTGGCCCCGCGCAATTCGCTTTCGAGCGCCGGCAGCAGCAGCGACCAGAAACTCGAGGCGACCATCACGCCCGCGCCGAACCCCGTGAGCAGGTCCAGAAGCCCTGCACTCAAATCGGAACAGAAGAACACGCAGGCCGCGCCGAGCGCCGTCACGAACCACGTGCCGATCGTCATCACAAGCGCCTGAAAAACGGGCGGCGCCGCCCCGAAAACCCCCAACAATTCCTCCACCCCTTCGTCCCGCGGAAAGCGCCCGCGGGCAGACATTGCTGCTCTCATCTTACGCGGGGGCAGGGTGTGAGGTGCGCAGAACAAACTCCCTCCCCAAAAGGGGAGGGAGGCGGATTTCAGATGCCTTCGCCGCTCGAGATCTCGCGCAGATCGTAGGGCGTCGACTGATAGACGTAATAATTGAGCCAGTTGGTGTAGAACAACTGCCCCGAGGAACGCCAACGCACGATCGGCGTGCGGGTGGGGTCGTCGTCGGGGAAGTAGTGTTTGGGGACTGCGACCGCAAGTCCCTTGTCCCGGTCGCGGAAATACTCGTTTGCGAGCGTTTCGGGGTCGTATTCGGGATGGCCCGTGATGAAGAACTGGCGGTTGTCGCGCCGCTTGACCGCGAACACGCCCGCCTCGTCGCTCACAGAGAGCAACTCCAGTTCGGGGTGCGCGAGAATGTCGCCGGCGCGGGTCTCGGTGTGGCGCGAATGAGGGACGTAGAATACGTCGTCAAAACCGCGAAACAGCGGCGAAGTCTGTTTGCACGCCTTGTGGGCGAAAACGCCGAACCGTTTTTGATCGAGCGGGTATTTCGGCACGCCGTAGTGGTACCACAGCGCGGCCTGCGCCCCCCAGCAGATATGCAGGGTGGAATATACGTGGCCTTTCGTCCACTCCATGATCTCGCAGAGTTCGTCCCAGTAGTCGACGTCCTCAAACGCCATGTCCTCCACGGGCGCCCCCGTGATGATCATGCCGTCGTAATTCTGCTCGCGCACGTCGTCAAACGAGGCGTAGAACGAGGCGAGGTGTGTCTCATCCGTGTTCTTGGCGAAGTGGGTGGCGGTGTAGAGCAGTTCCACCTCCACCTGCAGCGGCGAGTTCGAGAGTTTGCGCAGCAGTTGCGTCTCGGTCACGATCTTCGTCGGCATCAGGTTGAGGATCAGCAGGCGCAGCGGACGGATATCCTGATGGAACGCGCGGTACTCGGTCATCACAAAGATGTTTTCCCGCTCGAGGATCGCGGTGGCGGGCAGCGCGTCGGGAATGCGGATCGGCATCGCAGTGCCTCCTTTCAGATGGGATCGGAAAGCCCGTTAGGCCGGCGTGTCCGAACTGAGCGCGGATTCGATCGCCAACGCGAGTTGGTCGGCGCAGGAGGTGCCGCGTCCGCCGCAGTCGTTGCCCTTGAGCAGGCGGGCGGTGTCGGCGGCATCGGCGCCCTCAAGCAGTTTGCCGATCGCCGAAAGGTTCCCCGGGCAGCCGCCGAGAAAGCGCACGTTGTGCAGTTTGCCGTCCTCGAGATCGAACGTGATCTGCCGCGAGCAGACGCGGCGCGGGGAATAGGTGTAGGTGGCCATGCAAGTCCCTCCCATCGGTTCTGAACCTTTATCATAGCACAAATTTGCGGCAGTGGCAAATCCGGCGGCAGTTTTCAGTATGTCGTGCGCGGCCCGTCCCATTTCACACCGAAACAGCCTCCGTCCGGTTTGCCGGGCGGGGGCGTTTGCATGGGTGGGAGCGGGCACCCGCTTCCCGCCGGGCGCATAGAATGGCATTGCGCATGCTTTGTGCGGGCCGAAGCCTTGCGATTTTGCGGCAAATCGTGTATAATACCATTCTGTGTGCAGAAACCGTTTCTGCGAATCGAAGAAAAGGGGCGAAGGCCGTGGCTGCGCTGCGCGAAGAGATCGACCGCCGCCGCACGTTTGCGATCATTTCGCATCCGGATGCGGGCAAAACGACATTGACGGAAAAACTGCTGCTCTACGGGGGCGCGATCCAACTTGCCGGATCCGTCAAGGGCAAGGCGAACGCGCGCCACGCGGTCAGCGACTGGATGGAACTCGAAAAACAGCGCGGCATCTCGATCACCTCGTCGATCCTGCAGTTCGAGTACGACGGCTACTGCGTCAACATCCTCGATACGCCCGGGCACCAGGACTTCTCCGAGGACACCTACCGCACGCTGATGGCGGCCGACAGCGTCGTCATGGTCATCGACGCGGCGAAGGGCATCGAGCCGCAGACGCGCAAACTCTTCAAGGTCTGCGCGATGCGGCACATCCCGATCTTCACCTTCATCAACAAACTCGACCGCGAGGCGCGCAGCCCCTTCGATCTGCTCGAGGAACTGGAAGGCGAATTCGGAATCGGCACCTATCCCGTCAACTGGCCGATCGGCTGCGGCGTCGATTTCAAGGGCGTGTTCGACCGCGACCGCCGCGCGATTTTGGCGTTCAACGAATTCCACCGCGGCATGAATAAAATCTCCGCGATCGAATGCGACATCACCGATACCGCCAAACTCGACGAACTGATCGGGCCCTACCAGCGCGCCGCCCTCGTCGACGACATCGAACTGCTCGACGGCGCCAGTTACGAGTTTGATTTGGAAAAGGTGCGCCGCGGCGAACTGACGCCCGTGTTCTTCGGCTCGGCGCTCACGAATTTCGGCGTGCAGCCGTTTCTCGAGAATTTTCTGAAGATGACGACCCCGCCGACGCCCCGCCGCACGGCCGAGGGCGAGGTGGATCCCTTCGACGAGCGGTTCTCGGCTTTTGTGTTCAAGATCCAGGCGAATATGAACAAGGCTCATCGCGATCGAATCGCTTTTTTGCGCGTAGCCTCGGGGCGCTTCGAGCGCGGGCGGGAGTATTTCCACGTGCAGCAGGGCAAAAAGATCAAACTCGCCATGCCGCAGCAGATGATGGCGCAGGAGCGCGAGATCATCGACGAGGCGTACGCAGGCGACATCATCGGCATCTTCGATCCGGGGATCTTCTCGATCGGCGACACGGTCTGCGACCCCTCAATGAAGGTGCAGTTCGAGGGCATCCCGACGTTCGCCCCCGAGCACTTTGCCATGATCACGCAGGTGGATACGCTCAAGCGCAAGCAGTTCGTCAAGGGCGTGGAGCAGATCGCGCAGGAGGGCGCGATCCAGATCTTCACCGAGCCGGGCGGCGGCATGGAGCGCATCATCGTCGGCGTCGTCGGTGTGCTGCAGTTCGAGGTGCTCGAATACCGCCTCAAAAACGAGTACAACGTCGAGATCCGCCGCGAGGATCTGCCCTATGAGCACATCCGCTGGATCGTCGACCGCGCGATCGACCCCAAGTCGCTCAACCTCACCTCCGACACGAAGTGGGTGACCGACCTTCGGGGCAACAACCTGCTCATTTTCGCCGACGAGTGGAACATCCGCTGGGCGCTCGAAAAGAACCCGGGCCTCGAATTGACGGAATTCAACCGCGAATAACAGGAGGCGTTTTGATGGACCTTTCCACCATGCTGCGCGCCAAAGGCGTCTGGGACCGCTTTGGCGCTTCGCATCCGCAGTTCCCCGCCTTTCTGCGCGACCTGCGCGAGCGGCGCATCGTGCGCGACGGCACGGCCGTCGAGATCGCCGTCACCCCGCCCGGCGGGGAAACGGTCCGCTCCAACCTGCGGCTCACCGCGCAGGAAGCCGCGCTTTTCCGCGAGGTTTCGCAGCGGATCCGGTGACGGCCGGCGCGAGGCGGATTCTCCCGGAATTTCTCTCAAACGAAACGGGACGGCGCACGCCGTCCCGTTTTCAAATCTGTTTTCTCACGATCTGATACTCGTCTCCGTACCGGTAGAAGGGGCATTGACGGCCGCCGCTTGCGTAAAAGCGGGCCGTGTCGTCCTCGTCGAACTGCATCTCACAGGTGTAGCATTCCCACTCGTCGTCGTAGGTGTAGTGCAGGCATTCCTCGCAGATCGCATCCATGTCGCCGCCTCCTTTCTGTCGGGGGAGGGGAGGATCCCCCTCCTGTTTTATGATACCATGCGCCGCGCCGCCGCGCAAGACGCGGTTTTTCGTGCATTTTCCGACAAAATATGGTATCATCGGGGCGAGGAGGGATCGCTGTGCCTGCTGTCCGCGAAGAAGATCTTGTCCGCCTGCCCTATTGGAACGACCTGACCGAGGACGAGCGCGATTTCGTGCGCCGCAGTTCGGAGCGGCGGCATTGCCGGAAGGGCGACTACCTGATGGGCGACAAAACCGAGTGCCTCGGCATGATTTTGGTGCTCTCGGGGGAACTGCGCGCGTTTTTCCTTTCGGAGGAGGGGCGGGAGATCACGCTGTTCCATCTGGGGGCGGGCGAGCCGTGTGTTCTTTCGGCTTCGTGCGTGATCGAGCAGCTCACATTTGAAACGCACCTGCAGGCGCAGTGCGAAACAGAGATTCTCATCGTCGGCGCGCCGATCTTCCGCCGCCTGACGGAACACAACCTGCACGTGCGCTGCTTTTCCTTCGAGCGCGCGACGGACAGTTTTTCCGACGTGGTCTGGACATTTCAGGAGATCCTGTTCCGCCGCGTCGATCAGCGGCTGGCGCGTTTTTTGCTTGACGAATGCGCGCGCCTCGGCACGAAAGAACTGCGCATGACGCACGAGCAGATCGCCCTGCGGACGAATACGGCCCGCGAGGTCGCGGCGCGGATGTTCAAGCGGTTCTCCGCCGAAGGCCTCGTTTCGCTGCGGCGCGGCGCGATCCGCATCGAAGATGAGGAGGGTTTGCGCGCGCTGCTGTAAAAATATGCGAAATGTGACTTTGTCACGGTTTTTCTGCCGATTTGCAGTTACAATACGAAACAGAAGGAGGTCGGTGCAGAATGAAAATCACGCTGAACCCCGACGGCGAAGTCGTCAACACCATCCGGGAGGGCCTCGCGCGCACGGGCGGTTACTGCCCCTGCCGTCTGGAGCGCACCGAAGATACGAAATGCATGTGCAAGGAGTTCCGCGACCAGGTCAAGGACCCCGCCTACGAAGGCTTCTGCCACTGCATGCTGTACTACAAATCGCTCGAACCGTAACCGCGCGGACGATGAAAAGGAGAGGATCGAAATGGCGGAAATCACACTGACGAAACAAAATTTTGAGGAAGAGGTGCTCCGGTCCGAACAACCTGTCCTCGTGGACTTCTGGGCGACGTGGTGCGGCCCCTGCCGTATGCTCGGCCCCGTTGTAGGGGAACTGGCGGAGGAATACGAAGGCCGCGTCAAGGTCGGAAAGGTGAATGTGGACGACGAGATGGAACTCGCCGCGCAGTTTCACATTTCGAGCATCCCCACGCTGCTGTTTTTCAAGGACGGCGGCGTCGCGGAGACCTCGATCGGCTACCGCCCGAAAGAAGAACTCGCGCAGATCCTGGACAACCTGTAAAAAGGAGAACGGCATCCCGGGGACGCAGGACGTCCCCGGGCTTTTTTCTGCCGCAGCCGGCGGAAAGATTTGCGCGGGCGTTGACATTTTCTCCCGGATGTGCTATCTTAATTTGCGAATGGTTCGCAAATTTGAGAGCCGCATCGGCCGGGGAGGGAGCGCGCGATGAAACGAAACCGTTGGGCGGCGCTGCTGCTGGCAGCCGCCGTTTTGTTCACCGCGCTTTCGTCGGCCGCTTTTTTGGCGCTGCATGCCGATCACGACTGCGCGGGGGAGGATTGCCCCGTCTGCGAGCGGTTGGCCGCCTGTATCGAGACGCTGCGCCTCGTCGGCCTCTGCGCGGCTGCGGCGGCAACGGCGTTCGTCTGCGTGCGCCGCGCGCGGGAGCGATGTTTCCGTCGGCAGCGCGCGCTCGTGCCGCGCACGCCGGTGTCCCTGCGGGTGAAACTCTCCGATTGAATCGGGCAGACGGACTGCAAGCCATTTGACCCGATGAACCGGAGGAAGATAGAAGATGAAAAAACAAATCGGTCTTTTGCTGTGCGCTGCGCTGCTGCTTTCCGCACTTTCAGGCTGTGCGGGCGCGCCCGCACAGAGCGCCGCCCCGTCCGGCTCCGGACGGCCGCTGCGCGTCGTCGCGACGATCTTTCCCGTTTACGACTGGGCGCGCGAGGTGCTCGGCGAGCGTCTCGGCGATACGGAACTGACGCTGCTTCTCGATGACGGCGCAGACCTGCACAGTTATCAGCCCACGGTCGACGACATGGTGAAGATCGGCGCCTGCGACGTGTTTCTGTATGTCGGCGGCGAATCCGACGAGTGGGTCGGGGATGCGCTGCGCGGGACGGCCAACGACGAAAGGATCGCGTTGAACCTGCTGGAAACCCTCGGCGACGCGGCCAAGGAGGAGGAGCACCTCGAGGGGATGCAGGAGGATCCCGACCATCCTCACGACCACGACGAAGATCAAGATCATGGCCATTCCGCGGAGGAACCCGAATACGACGAACATATCTGGCTCTCGCTGCGAAATGCCGCGGCGCTCTGTCAAACGATTGCGGACGCCTTCGGCGCGGCCGACCCCGACCATCGGGAGGCGTACGCCCGCAATGCGGCGGCCTACGGCGAAAAACTGGCGGCGCTCGATGCGCAGATCGCGGCGGCGGTGGAGGCCGCGCCGCACAGGGCCCTGTTGTTCGGCGATCGTTTCCCGTTTCGCTATCTGGCGGACGACTACGGCCTCGAAGCCTATGCGGCGTTCTCCGGCTGCTCCGCCGAGACGGAGGCGAGTTTCGAAACGGTCGTGTTCCTTGCGAACAAGGTCGACGAACTGGGATTGCCCGCGGTTCTGACGCTCGAATCGAGCGACGGCAGGATCGCCCGCACGATCGTGGAGAACACCGGGACCCGTTCCGCGCAGATCCTGCGGATGGATTCGATGCAGTCCGTCACCGCGCAGGAAGCGGCGCAGGGCAAAACGTATCTCGGCGCGATGGAGGAGAACTTTGCGGTTCTCCGGCAGGCGCTGCAATAAATCAAGGACGAAACTTTTTGGGAGACGGTATGGCACTCATCACTTGCGAAAACCTCTCGCTCGGCTACGAGGGCCGCGAGATCCTGCACGGGCTGAACATTTCGGTTGAGGCGGGGGACTACCTTTGCATCGTGGGCGAAAACGGCTCGGGCAAAAGCACCCTGATGCGCACGATCCTCGGCCTGCAGCCACCGCGCGGCGGCCGGGTGCGCACGGGCGACGGCCTTTTGCCCAACGAGATCGGCTACCTGCCGCAGCAGACGGTCGTGCAGCGCGATTTTCCCGCTTCGGTGTGGGAGATCGTGCTCTCGGGCTGCCAAGGGCGCTGCAAAGGGCCATTTTACGGCAGGGAGGACAAAGCCCGCGCGCGGAAGAACCTCGAAAAACTCGGCCTCATCCCGCTGCAAAAGCGCTGTTACCGCGAACTTTCGGGCGGGCAGCAGCAGCGCGTGCTGCTGGCGCGGGCCCTCTGCGCTACGCAGAAGGCCCTGCTGCTGGATGAGCCCGCCGCGGGGCTCGACCCAACGGTGACGGCGGAACTCTACCGCCTCATTGAGGCGCTCAACCGCGAGGAGGGCATCACCGTTATCATGATCTCCCACGATATCGCGGCGGCGCTGCGGTATGCGAACCGCATCCTGCACATCGGGGACACGGTGTTCTGCGGCACCAAAGAGGAGTACCTTGCGAGCGGCGTCGGCCGGCGCTTTCTCGAGGAAGGGGGTGCGGCCGTATGAGCGCGGTGCTCCAGCGCCTGTCGCTGTATCTCGCCTATCCGTTCGTGCGCTACGCGCTGGTCGTGGGTGTGCTGATCGCGCTGTGCTCGTCGCTTTTGGGTGTCACGCTCGTTTTGAAGCGCTTTTCCTTCATCGGGGACGGCCTTTCCCACGTGGCGTTCGGCGCGATGGCGATCGCCGCCGTGCTGCGCATGACCAACGGGATGCCGCTCGTGCTGCTCATCACGACGGCCTGCGCGATCCTGCTGCTGCGCACGGGGCAAAGCGCGAAGATCCGGGGCGACGCTGCCGTGGCGATGCTCTCGGTGGGGGCGCTTGCGATCGGCTACCTGCTGATGAACCTCTTTCCCACCTCGGGCAATATCTCGGGCGACGTCTGCACCACGCTGTTCGGTTCCACCTCGATCCTGACGCTGACGCGCTTCGAGGTCTGGCTCTGCGGGATTCTCTCCGCCGCCGTCGTGGCCGTGTTCGTGCTGTGCTATCACAAGATCTTCGCCGTCACGTTCGACGAGGGGTTCGCGCAGGCCACGGGGACGAAAGCGGAGCGCTACAATCTGCTGATCGCCGTGATCACGGCCGTTATCATCGTGCTGGCGATGAACCTCGTCGGCTCCCTTTTGATCTCGGCGCTCGTGATTTTCCCCGCGCTTTCGGCGATGCGGGTGTTTCGCAGTTTCCGGTCCGTCACGGTCTGTTCGGCGGTGCTGTCGGTCTGCTGCGCGCTGATCGGCATGCTGGCCGCCATCGTTGCGGGAACGCCCGTCGGTTCCACGATCGTGGTCGTGGATCTCGCGGCGTTTGCGCTGTTTTCCCTCGCAGGAATTGTTTTGGGAGGTCGCAGAGCATGAACAAGACGATGATTTTGCGCGCGGCGGCGCTGATTGTGCTGCTCGCCATGCTGGCGGGCTGCGGCGAACGCGCGGGGCGCTTCGCCGCGCCGCCCGCGTCCGATTCTGTCTCGCAGGTTTTGGAACAGGCCGCGGCGTCCGCCGTGAGCGAACCGTCGCAGCCCGCGCCGTCCGCTTCGGCTGCGGAACCCGCCGCGGGTGAGCCGGCGGAACCCGCGCCGCCCGCTTCGGCTGCGGAACCCGCCGTGAGCGAACCGTCGCAGCCCGCGCCGGCCGTCTCCGCTGCGGAGCCTGCCGTGAGCGAGCCGACGGAGCCCGCGCCGTCCGCTTCGGAAGCCGGGGACGTCGACGTGGACCTCACCCGCATGAGCGCCACGATGGTCTACGCGCAGGTTTCTCAGATCGTGTACGATCCCGAGTCTTACTTCGGGAAAGTCATCCGCATGCGGGGACAGAGTTATTCGACCCGCGATGAAACGACGGACACGACGTATTATGCCGTCATCATCGCGGACGCGACCGCCTGCTGCGCGCAGGGGATCGAATATGCGCTCGCCGGCGGCGATTATCCGCCGGACGACGAGGAGGTCACCGTCGTGGGAACGTTTGAACTCTACGAGGAGGCGGGGATGCGCTACTGCCGCCTCGGCGGCGCGGTCCGCGAAGACTGAAGACAAACCGAGAGCCGCCCGCCCCGAGAGGGGACGGGCGGCTCTTTTGCGGGATGCGGCCCCGCGGACTGTGCGCGGCGGCCACACCGCTGCGCCCTGTGCTCCTCTTGCATTTTCGCACGGATTCCAATAGACTGAAGGCGAGAGATCTGCGGCGGCGACCACCTTGAAAAGGAGGCGGTTTTGTGGAACTGGAAGCGCTGAAACACAGCAGTTTCTTTCGCGGGCTGAACGAGGAGGAAGCGCGGCAGGCCGCGCAGCTTTTGCAGGCGCAGACGCGCGCCTATCGCAAAGGGGCGCGGGTGCTGCGGGCGGGCGACGCCACCGACCGCATGGGGCTGGTGCTCTCCGGCAGCGTGACGATCGAGAGCAACGACTTTTGGGGCAACCGCACGATTTTGAGCAGCGTGGGCGCAGGCGGCTTTTTTGCGGAGACCTATGCGCTGCTGCAGGGAGAGGCACTCTCGGTGGACGTCACCGCCAACGAGCCGAGCAGGATCCTGTTCCTCACGATCGGCGGGCCGGCGCAGCCGCAGATCCTCGCCGCGCCGTGGGGCGCCAAACTCGCGGTCAACCTGTTGACGATCTCGGCGCACAAAAACCTGGCGCTGTCGCGCCGGAGTTTCCATACGGCGCCCAAAACGATCCGCGGGCGCGTGATGGCGTATCTCAACTCCGTTGCGCTGCAGGCGCACGCGACGAGTTTCGAGATTCCGTTCGACCGGCAGCAGTTGGCCGATTATCTCAACGTGGAGCGCACGGCTCTCTCGAAGGAACTCGGGAAAATGCGGCGGGAAGGATTGATCGCCTGTGAGCGCAGCCGCTTCACGATCCTCGCGGACGGCGGCGCGTTCTGACTGCCAAAAAGCCGCTCGACCCGACGCCTGCGCATACGGAAAAAAGAAGCCCGTTTTCGAGAACAGGACTCGAAAACGGGCTTCTGGCTTCATATGAAAATATCGAATTGGAGCAATTTTTGCTCCAACTCGCGGATATGGGCCGGCGCATTCTCGAAATAAACGGAGGCGGCGCGGCAGATCACGCTGGTCAGCGCCATGTAACTCGCATAGCAGAGGAAGTAGCCGTCGGAGGACACCGAACAGTGAAACGCAACGTCCGCGCAGGGGTAGGCGGGCGAAAGCCCCGTGTCGGTGATGAGCGCGATCGGCACGCCCCGCCCATGCAGATCCCGCAGCAGATCCACCACGAGGGCGGTGTAGCGCTGGAAGCAGATCGCGATCACGAGATCATCCGGCGTGATGAGGGACGTGCGGTCGTAATAGTCGCCGATCCCGCCGCTGATTGCGTGCACGGGGAGACCGAGGTACTGCAGCGTATGGGCGAAGTATTCCGCCAGGAATTTGGAGGATCGCCCGCCCAGCATGTAGATATTGCGCGCCCGCTTCATCATGGGAAGCAGTTTGTCCAAACTCTCGGCGTTGAGGCTGTTGTTCAGCGTGGCCTGCACGTTGGCCGTCGCCTCCTCGCACACGCGCGAAAACACGCTGCCGTCGAAGCGGTCGTCCGCTGCGCCGCCGGAGATCTTATTGTACATCACCAGTTCGGAGTGGACGGAATCGGAAAAGACCTTTTTGAATTCCCCAAAACCGTCAAAGCCGAGTTGGGTGCAGAATTTGATCACGGTGGTTTCGCTCACGCCGGCGTTTTTCGCCAGGGCCGTGATGGAAAGAAAGGGGATCCGGTAGGAATTGTTCACCACATAGGCGGCGACCAGACGCTGCGCCGCCGGAAAACCGGCTTGCGCTTTCATGATTTGTTCGATCAGTTCGTGCATAGGTGTCCTGTCCTCTTCGCGCAGCCGGAAACCGGAAAAGCGAAGTCCCTTTCGTAATCTTGAAACCAGTATACCATGAAAAACCGCAGATGCAAGGATAAAAAATCTTTTACTTTTTTGATACGGTCTTTTTGAAAGAAAAATATTTTATTTTTTTGAATTGATCGAAAGAAAAAATAATGTTACGTTTATCTTGAAGGAGGGAGTCCCAAATCCTTCTCCGGTTGAGCGATCCCCCTCTTTCGACGCCCGCCTTCTGCCGCTTCGGGAATTTCGGGTCCTTGCGTTCCCCACACCGGCGAGGATCGATGTCTTCTGCGCCCGGCGGCAGGGGCAGATCCACCGTTTCAGAAGGGAAGGGAGAGTTGTTATGATTCCTGTCGAAAAAATTGCGAGCGGAACCTTGGGCAATCTGCTGTACTACGTTGCGGTCATCGGCGTTCTGCTGGTCGCCGCCACACTGATCCGGCTCAAAGTCCCGTTTCTCCGCAAGGCGTTTATCCCCGCCTCTCTGCTGGCCGGTCTCATCGGCCTGATCCTCGGCCCGCATGTCCTCAAGGTCATCCCCGCGGATATGATGTCGAGCATCGGCGCTCTGCCCGGCCATATGATCACGGTCGTGTTCGCCTGTATGCTGCTCGGCGTCCGCAGCGAAAAAGGCGCCGCCAAAGCGTATATGCACGATACGATCGCGGGGATCGGTTGGAAGTATTGCTGTTCGTTCATGCAGGTCGGTGTGGGTTGCCTGCTGACGGCGCTGCTGTTCACGCCTGCGTTCGGGGTGAACGGCCTGTTCGGTTCTCTCTTTGAGATCGGCTTTGCCGGCGGCCACGGTACCGCGGGCGGTATGAGCACCGTCTTCGCCGAGACCTACAACTGGGCGGACGGCTCCGATCTCGGCAAGACCACCGCCACGATCGGCCTGGTGTTCGGCATCTTCGGCGGCATGGCGATTATCAACATCGCGGTGCGCCGCAAGTGGACGAAAGTCCTCACCGAGCCCACCGCCGGAAACACAGCGAAGGAAGTCTTCCCCGAGGGTGCGCGCGAGGCGTCCGCCTACGGCACCGTCAGCAATGATGTGATCGAGCCGTTCGGCTTCCACCTGGGGGTCATCGGCATCGCGATCCTGATCGGCCGGCTGATCGTCTGGGGATTCGGCAGGATTTTCCACTACACCGGCCTGCCCCTGTTCCCGTTTGCGATGATCGGCGGCTGGATCATCAACCTGATCGTCCAGCGCACCTCCCTGCGCGATCTGTTCGACCGCAAGACGTTCATGCGGATCCAGGGCATGGCGCTGGAAGTCCTCGTGACCGGCGCCGTCGCTTCAATCAGTATCCCCGTCGTCGTCGCTTATTGGGCGCCGCTTTTGATCGGCGCGATCGTCATCGGCTTGCTGACCGTCTTCCTGACGCTCTGGCTCTCGCCGCGCATCTTCCAGGACTGCTGGTTTGAGCAGGCGATCATCCGCTACGGCGCCTATACCGGCGTCGCGGCGATCGGCTACATGCTGCTGCGCTGCGCGGATCCGAAGATGGAGACCAGCGCCGGAACGATCTATGCGCTGGACAGCCCCTTCAACAGCCCGTTCATCGGCGGCGGCCTGATCACCGCGATGTGGCCCGCGCTGATTACGGCCATGGGGGCGCTGCGCTTCGGCGTCGCCGCCTGCGGGATCTCCGTCGCGATCTTCCTGGTGCTTTTGTTCGCGCTGCGCATCAAAAATTTCCGGATGCAGCAGCGGTAAAACAGTGTCCGCAGGGCTTTTCGCCGCAGGGCAGCGCCTGCGGCATCCATGTTGGGGAGGCGATCATCATGAAGCATCCCGTTGCCGTGATCGGCGCCGGGAACGGCGGCACCGCCATTTCCGCTCATCTTGCGGGCCTCGGCGTCGATGTGAACCTGTGCGACCTGTTCCCGCAGTATCTGGAGGCGATCCTCGCCGCCGGCGGCATTGAACTGACGAACGAAGGGGCCACGGCGCATCGGGTCCTGCACATGGTGACAGCCGACGTGCCCGCCGCGATCGCGGCCGCGCGCCTGATTTTGGTCGTCACGCCGTCCTTCGCCCATCGCATGGTTGCAAAGGCCGTGGCGCCCGCCCTGCGGGACGGCCATATCGTGGTGCTCAATCCCGGCCGGACCGGCGGCGCGCTGGAATTTTGGAATACCGTGCGCGAAGAGGGCTGCCGCGCCGACATCACGGTCGCGGAGACGCAGACGCTGATCTACTCCTGCCGCCGGACCGGCGGCGCGGCCGTGGAGATCTACGGCACGAAAAAGGAGGTGGATCTCGGTGCGCTCCCCGCGAACCGCACGCAGGAGGTGCTGGATGCGCTGCACCCCTACTATCCGCAGTTTCGACCGGCGAAAAACTGCCTGCAGACCGGCCTGTCCAATATCGGCGCGCTGTTTCACCCCGCGCCCGTTCTGCTCAACGCCGGCCGCATCGAGAACGATGCGCGCGGTTTTCTCTACTACTGGGACGGGATCACGCCGTCCGTCGCAAAATTGATCCACCGCATCGACCTCGAACGCTGCGCGGTGGCGCAGGCGTATTGCACGCCGGTCGTTTCGGCGGAGGAGTGGCTCCGGCGGTCCTACGACACCTGCGGGGGCGATCTGTACGAACTGATCCAGCACAACGATGCCTATGCGGACATCCGGGCGCCGCGCTCGATCGACGCGCGCTACCTCACCGAGGATGTGCCGATGAGCCTTGTCCCGCTCTCGGAACTTGCGCGGATTGCAGGGGTGCCCGTGCCGAACATCGACGCGGTGATCACCCTGGCCGGCACGTTGTTCGGCAGGGATTTCCGCGCGCAGGGGCGCAGCGCCGCAAGGCTGGGCATCGAGGGGATGCGCCGCGATCGGGTCGTCCGTTATTTTGAAACCGGCGAGAAATGATCTGCAACGCAATGGTTGCACATGCACGGCGGAATTGCTATAATTTTTGAAACCGGAAAAATAATCCGCAACAAAATGGTTGGAAAGGGCGATTTGGATTATGAGCGTCGAACTTCTGTTTTTGAACAACGAAGATATGGAGCAACTCGGCGGCTCCGATATGCGGGCCGTCATGCGGGACGTGGAGCGCGCTTACATTCTCACCGAAGAGGGCGACGTGCTGCTTCCGGGCAAGTGCGTGATGCGCTGGGGCTCCACGCCGGAGGACGAGAACGTGTACGGCCGCATCAACGCCATGCCCGGCTACATCGGCGGGGAATACGGCGTGGCCGGCATCAAATGGATCGGCAGCGGGCCGATGAACTATAAGAAAGGGCTGCCCCGCGCCAGCGTCACCGTCATCCTCAACGACCCCGATACCAAACTTCCCATCTGCATCGCCGACGGGACGGCAGTCAGCGCCAAGCGCACCGGCGCCTCCGGCGGCGTGGCGATGAGGCTGCTTGCACGCGAGGACGCGAGCGTTATGACCATCTGCGGCGCAGGCGCGCAGGGACGCACCCAACTTGAGGCCGCCATGCTCGTCCGCCCGATCAGGACGGTCTATCTCTACGATATCCGGCCCGAAAACGCCGAGGCCTTCGCCGCGGAGGCGAGGGCCCGCTATCCCGGCCTGCAGATGGTCCCCGTGGCGTCCCCCGAACAGGCTGTCCGCGAGAGTGACATCATCGTCTGCGTCACGCTGGCCAACGAGCCGATCGTCCATTCGGAGTGGCTCAAGCCCGGCTGCCTGCTGATGAACATGGCCGATTATGAGGTGAGTTACAACTGCGTGAAGAAGGCCGATAAGATCGTCGTCGACAACTGGGAGACGATCAAACATCGCCTCGTGAGCACGGTGGCGCTGATGTGGCAGGACGGCATCATCGGGGACGACGATATCCATGCGCAACTCGGCGAGATCCTCTGCCAAAAGAAGCCGGGCCGCGAAAACGATGCGGAGATCATCTATTTCAACGCCGTCGGCACCGGCATCCTGGATCTTGCGGTCACGGCCCGCTGCTACAAAAGGGCGGTCGAACAAAACGTCGGCACAAAACTGACCTACTGGAAATAAGGGTTTGCGGCTGCCGCGTCGGAGAGAGCGGCTGCGGAACCGCCAACGCCGCGTTCTGCCGTTTGCGCCGTCCGGGGATTTTGCCGGATGCGCGATGCGATATTCCATGGGCCGGTTTTGGCTGCCGGGGGTTTCCGGCTTGCAAAGAAACGCCGCGCAGCCGAGCACCGCGCCCGTCGACGCGAGACCGATCGGTTCGCCGCCAAAAACAGAAAAAGAAAAAAGCCCGAAAACCGCACGGCTTCGGGCTTTTTCTTTGGAATCACTTGACACTTTAGATGCCACGTGCCAACATTCAAGTCAACCACATTTCTTTTAAAAAATTATAGCATAAGATGTTCAAGGACACAAGCCTTTTTTGCTATGTTTATATCAAGGCTATTATACTACGTTATTAAAATGCTATCGGAATAGTGTTCTTGAGCTGGATATTTTTGAGCTTCCGATTGAAGCAAATCACCACCGAAATCTAAAAGCCATTGTTTTATCAGCCTTTGACACAAGACAAAGTCCGCTTTTTGGAAGAAATGCTCGAAAAACGGACTTCGTCCAACATAAGATAAATACATCTTCCCAACTATGTATCTTGGCAAAGCCGGTTGGTTCGCGTATAATAAGATTGAAAGTAAAAAAGTCAGAAACCTGGAGCAGCATGGAGGTGATTTTATGCTGATCGAACTCCACACTAATTCTCAGATTACGCTGCCGAAGGATATCGTTTCCTCGCTTGGACTCGCCGAAGGCGACAAACTAGAGGTCTACAATAAGGACGGCGTGATTTGCATGGTTCCGGTAGCCGTATATCCTAAGAAGTATGTTGACGGCATTCATAGGGAAGTCGATCAGTTAAAGAAGAATCTTCTGGCCGGTAAGCAGCTCGAGTTTGAAGGCATTGACGCGCTCATCCGCATGCTGGAGGAGAACTGATGCCTCAGATTGAAAAAGAAGCTCTCTATTACCATTCTTACGAAACACCACAAGAGTTTACAGAGGTTTTTTGAAGAATATATCGGCTTTTCTAACAGCCAGCGTCCACACAGAAAACTTAACATGAAAACTCCGATTCAGTACGAAGCGGAGTTTTTTCTTTTGCTGGCAAATAAACGAATGGTTTCCATTTTTGAATTCAGAGTAAAGGAGTTCAAAATGGAAACCCATACAAAAACTATTCGTTCTTTTCAAATAAGTATTTTTGCAGGTCCGTTAATTCTGCCGAAATCTTTATGTATCTTTTTTGCTCCTCAGGCGTAAGCTGGTCCATAGATTCTTTTAACTCAGATGAGAGCCGATATAACACAGATGCCTTCCAGATGATTTGTGTTGGGCGAATATCAAATTTAAATGCTTTTTCGTACATATACCGCCCTACAGGGGTGTAGTATTCTAATTCGCCACTTTCGGTTCGGCCTAAATGCTTATCAAATTCTTCTGTTGCTGGATCAACAAAACCTATTTTTCCGTCATTTGGCTCTTGTTTGTCCTCCGTTGGCCACTTCCCGAGCTTTTTGTGATTACAAGTAAAACAAGAATAGACGAGATTGGTATAATCGCATTTCCTTGAGGGATCAATTCGAACCGGCACAAAATGATCTGGCTCCATTCCTTTATGAGAAGCCATTTCATGCTTTCCGCAATAGCCGCACATATGAAAAAAGTCTATCCGCAAGTCTGACTCATATTTTCTGTAATTGCTCTGAGGCAGAACGTTTATGCGCCGGCGAATAACCTTGTCTCCATGTACTCGCAACCGTCATTCACCGTCCTTCTTTTTCTCAAGTGCAGTAAGCAGCTCGCTGAGTTCACCAATAAGCGAGTCCATTTTTTTCTCAATGTTGGGATTCAATAATTCCACTGGCAGTTCATCGACTTCACCGTATGCCCTCAAAATCCTATAAAGATATGTGAACCGCTCTTCTTGCTGAGCCGATATTGTGTCTTTCTTTTTTGCTTCTAATAAGCTACGATATTCGGCCTCATGCATATCAAGGCGTTTTGAAAACACATCAACAGCTTGTTTGAGCTCCTCACAAAAATCAGAAAGATCTGATGCATCCAAAACGTCCCTACTCTCAATCATATTCTTGATAACGAGGTTCTCGTTTAATGACTCCTGCTGATATGCAGTCAAAATCATGCAGGGCAAATCCGGTAATGCGCTGTTAATATAGGCAACCAAGTCTGTTCCAACATAATCAAAGTTAGGACGCAGTTTGTGGTCTACCATCAGACAGCGCACATCATTTTGTAAAACCCAATCCACAATTTCCGGCTTACTTTTTCCTGCATCAGGAAACAGCAGATTAATCCCGTGTCTGCTTAACCGAGTTTGGTAATCAGGGAGAAGGTCAAAACTGTTATCAACAAATCCTACTATATACATTGCTGCATCACTCCCTTTGGATGTTAGGGTTAGACTGTCTTAGGAAGTAAGATTTTACAGAAAAAGCCCTGCGATTCTGACTTGTTCTGGGACAGATCTACTATACCATTATAATCAGAAACGGTACGTTTTATGAGCCACATTCCCATTCCTGTTCCTACCATTTCGCCCATGTCATTTGTCTTATCGGACTCAAATGGTTCCAGAATCAAATCGGGATTAGTTTTATATGCACTTGCCAAACCAGGACCATTGTCTGAATAATCCAAAACAATGCTGTTTTGCCGATCCAATAGGGTTATACGGATTTCTTTTTTGTCTCCATTTAGGTCCCTAAGAATTGTAGCACTGTTTGTGATGAGGTTATTCAATATAATCTCAATCTCATAAGGAAAACAACGGTAAATCACATCATTGTCTGGATATTCGGTTGAAATGCATATCTCTTTTGCTGAAAGAACTTGATTCCATGCGTCACATAGTTGTGAAATAAATGCCTTTAGCTCCACTCTCTTCAGTGAACGCTTGTCTCTTCTTACAGATTCAACAGTGATACGGAACCAAGAGGTAAAAGATTCACGAATTTGGTCTGCCATCCGGAGCTGTTTAATTGCTTCTTCATGGTCCTTATCATATTCAAGCGCTTCTTTCGCCATAACAATTTTCATGCTCAATCTATGAGTTTGTTCCTTAAACTCATGGATGTATGAGTTCGTTGCGATTCCAGTAGTTGCGAGAACTCGAAGCAGTCGGTTTTCATCTTCAAGATTCCGAATAGTTTCTTCTTTTTCCTCAATTACCTTTTGGGCCTTTGATGCCTCGATCATTAAATCGACAGGTACAGGATTTTGTCCCTTTTCATCAGTTCTCGCTGTGTGTTCGGCTTCTGCTTTAGCCTTCCTTTCAATTTCTTCTCGATATCGTTCTGCTTCAGTTTCGCGCTTATAGAGATCATCTAACTTCCGGCAAACATATTGCCGATCACGCTCAAACAATTGGATTACTCCAACGAGAAAATCTTTGAGCATTCCAAACTCAGGCGTTTCAATGATGCCTTCACGGTTTGCTTGATCGGGAAGCGTAATATTGACTCTGGAGATATATACAGATCCGAGCATTTGATCGCCGCGAACGCGCCAAGCGCCTTGGGGGTGTGAAACGCCTGCAGGCGAACGGTTTTTCCTGCTCGACAGTTGCAACCAATCAAAGTTCGATGTTTTGGGATCTCCATACGGACGGACTCTAAAATGATCTCGATAAATCTTAATTCCGCCAAAGGTCTCTCTAAAGTCTGATCTGTCAAAACCATCTTTGGCAATGATATAAATTCCGGAATAAGGAATCATATTTTTATCTAACAATGCAACTTTTATTGTCCCGGTAATAACCGTGGATAGTAGTAGCTTATCTCTGTAAGAGAAGCCAACAAATAACTCCGCACTTTTTTCGCAAATCTCGTCTTAAAGAAATTGCTTGGAAGGAGATAAACCATCCGGCCATCATCTCCAAGACATTTTTGTGCAGACTCAATAAAGGCATAATAGTAGTCTGGTTTTCCCTCCTTACACACTTCAAATGTTTTGCGAATATAATCTCTATCATCTGCACAGAGGGCGGAATAGGTAATATAGGGTGGGTTTCCAATTACAAAAGAAAAGTCCGCTGGTAATTTGGCCTTAAGTGCATCACTATTAAAAATGCTCCAATTTATATCAAAGATAGAATACGCCTTTGTTAGTTGGTTTAAGTTGTTGATGCATTCATTGAAAGTATCTGTGTCAATTTCAAATGCACATATATCCCGAGCCAGACCATTTCGTATTTCGTCATCATTATATCCATTAAGGCGACAGTCTTTAATATATCTTTTGACAATCTCAATCAAAAAGCGACCGTCACCACATGAATTCTCTAAAATCTTTCGGCCATAAAGATTCTCTTTATATCCCAGTATGTCCATCATGTTAATGACAACATCCTGCGGAGTGAAAATTTTGCAATTGACTTTTTGCTTTCCCACAGTTCTCCTGCTTTCTTTTAAGAAGTCAATACCTAAACAACTTCATCTTTACGCTTTTATATACCTCGACGCTCTTCCGGCACCGATTCGCTGAATTGCGCCGTTCTTTATCATTACGCCCAGCACGGCCTCCACCGTCGTGGGGCTGACATCCGGCAGGATCTTGCAGATCTCCGCTTTGGAAAGCGGCGTCAGGCTATTTAAGACGGTTGCCTCGATACGGGCCTTTTTCGTAATCTTTTTTCCGTGGACTACTGCAAACCGCTTGTCCAGCTCCTTATAACACATATACAGGGTGGAAAGGAAGTTCTCAATAAACGGGAAGTAGCTGTTCTCATTCGTATGCCAGCCATCCGAAGACTGCCTCAGCGCTTCGTAGTAAAAGGCTTTATGGTTGTTGATCTGCTCCTCGAAAGAAACATACTTACCTACGTCATATCCGTTCTTATAGAGTAATAGCAAGGACAGGAGTCTGGACATTCGTCCATTCCCATCCCGGAAGGGATGGATACACAGGAAATCCAGAATCACGCAGGGAATCAACAAGAGCTGGTTGATGTTAGCATCACTGCAGGCGTCGAGATAGGCAAGCTCCAGTTGCTCCATAGCAGTTGCTGTTTCAGATGCCAGCGTGGGAGAAAAGCGCACCTTTCGGTTCCCAGCCGCATCCACTTCAAGGATCACATTGTCGTTCGTTTTATACCGACCGCCGTACTCATACCCGGCGATGGAAAGCAGCATTTCATGAAGCCGCAGAATGTCACTCTGACGGAAATCGATGTGCTCATATCCAAGGTGGATTTCATTCAGAGCGTCCCTGTATCCGGCGATCTCCGCCTCGTTGTGATTCAACGGGGCGCTGTTCTGATTGACGATAGCCTCAATACGCTCATCACTGGTGACGATGCCTTCGATAGCGTTGGAACTCTTGACGGACTGCACCTTGGCAATGGCCTCCAGCTCTGTAAAAACACGAACATATTCTTCCTTCCGGATACCGGCCATTGTTTTCAGGCTTGCAATGCTGGAGGTAAGGTTTACCAGTTTTGCAGGCAGCAACCCGTTATCCAGAAAGGAATAATCAAATCTTCTCATGTCAGCGCCTCCTACCTGCATATGATTATATCAGTATATATGCAGATAGTCAAGCCTTAGTGCATATGTACCAAGGGCTATATGCAGGAAAGAAAGTGAAGCAAAACGCTATCTTCTGAGGCTGCACATCATTATATGCCGAAAAATCATTCTGTCTTAAAAATGTTTTTTGTGACGGCTTCAAACAACTCCCGACTTATGATCGCCGGATGATGGTTCTGAATCAAATATCGATTCCGTTGACCGATATTCTTTACCTGCTTGCCCGAAAAAAGGTCTCCCACAAAAGTCTTCTGCAGTATGACATCGCCAATGTACTTCTCATTCTTCAGTATTTTGCGGATCGTCTCCCGACTCCATCGCTCTTTTCCGGTCGGAGAAGAAATCCCGTATTGATGCAGCCAATCAGAGATCTTGCCCAGGCTTGCTCCCGTGGCGCGCATCTCAAAAATTGTTTTGACGACGCTTGCCTCGAAAAGATCAACTGCAAGCCGACCGTCGTCACCCGTTTTATAGCCATAGCAGGTAAAGTCTGAATAACCGGACCTGCCTTCCCTGAAACCGCGTTGAATGCCCCAGCGGATACTTGCGCTGATATCCTCGCTTTCCTGCTGTGCAAACGCAAAATATGCCGTCAACAAAAACTGCATCGGCTGCTCGTGTAGCCACATCCTTTCCTGGTCAAAGTAGACGTCGATCCCCTGATCCCGGAGCTTTTGAATCGCACGAAGCATATCCAGCGTATTTCGTCCAAAGCGGCTGATCGATTTCATAAGGATCAAGTCAACACGTCCTTTTTCGCACGCTTTCAGAAACTTGAGAAAAGCGGGACGCTTATGTACATCTAACCCCGTAGCTCGTTCCAGATATATGCCGGCATTTACCCAATTGGGCGTGCCGGCAATCATTCTTTCAAAGTAATCTTTCTGCAATTCAAGACTGCCATCCTGCTCTTCATGCTTGGTACTCACACGACAATATGCCGCGACGCGGAGAACGCGCTTTTCCTTTTGCTTTTCACTGGGAGGGATCATGATCGCCCTTTTCACGTTACCGCCTCCCAGCCTTTTTCTTCATTTTATCAGAGACTCATATTGGGAGTAAATACATTTTCTGTTTCAGGGTTCCGGCACTGCTTTTCATTCTGTACCGCCTGAAACAGATCATCAGAAATGATGGCCTCATGATGATCGGGAATCAGATACCGTTGCAGAAAGCCGTCATTCTTTATTTGCGAGGCTCCGGTGCTGACAGTTTTTTGAAGCAGCACACGACCGGTATACTTTTCATTTGAAAGAAGCTTGTTGATCGCTTCACGATTCCATCTGGGCCTGCCGCTTGGAGAGGCAATCCCTCGCTTTTCCAGATCAGCAGCGATTTTCCCGAGGCTACTGCCACTCAAATAGCTTTCAAAAATGTCTATGACGACCTGTGCCTCGACAGGGTTGACTTTCAAGTCTCCATCCGGAGCTGTGTCATAACCATAGCACTTTCGTTGTGCCATTTTTGACGTTCCGTCTTGAAAGCCCTCTCGGAGGGCTTTTTTGATTCGCTCGCTCTTTTTGACTGGATCCATGTCTGACCCCTCCTTTAAAAACAAAAATGCCGCAGCACAATCACTGCGGCGAACAAATCAATATGTATTGGTAAAAGAAAAAGGTTGACAAATTTCAGAAAGAAATTTGTCAACCTATCTTGGAACCACCTGACATTTTAGATGCCTGCTCTTTAAACAGCTGAGTGAAGGGCGGTCTGCTGTCTTATTCCCCTATCAATGGGCGGGCTTTGAGATCGAGCGCGGACTGCCGGCTTCACATACCCGCCCTTGAACCCACTGTACATGCCCTGCAATCGCATTATGCGGCGCTTGTATATGCCCGATTGCCGCGCTCTGGGGGCCCTGCCGACAAGGGCCGCAGCGGTGAACGTGCAGGTCCATTTGAAAAATTCGCAACGATGCCGGTAAATGAGTATCGGCGCCGGGCTTGGACCGGCGTTCTGAAGTGCCGGAGCTCGAGCGCGTCAAGGCAGTCGGTATGCTTATGCCAGAGCGTTCGCTGCTGCGTCCCCCTTACTCAGTATACATAAACAGATATGACGATAAGCAGGATCTGCAGCGCCGCCATAAGAACGAAAAGCGGAGATATGAACCGATACCATTTGTTGAGGGAAACCCCCATCAATCCGCACTCCAGCGAGCATGCCGTCGGCCAGAACATATTCGAAAAGCCATCCCCGAAGCAATAGCAGAGCACGGCGGTTTGGCGGCTGAGCCCCACGATGTCCGCCACAGGAGCCATGATCGGCATTGTAATGGTGGCCTGACTGGATGAGCCGGTGATGAAAAAGTTTATGATATTCTGGAGCAGCAGCATCCCGACCGCAGAGAGTTCCCTGCTGGAAGAGCGCAGCATTCTGGACAGGCCGTAAACGATGGTATCGGAAATCATTGCCTCCTGCATGGTCAGCAGGATCCCGCGCGTAAAGCCGATGACCAGAATCGATGGGATCACGCTCTTCGTCGCGGCGATCAGCGAATGGCAGATCTTTGTAGCGGAATAACCGCTCACGATACCGGTGGCGACCGTCATCATCAGGAACATGGCCGCGAGCTCATCGATGTACCAGTCCCACTGCATCGTGCCGTAAAGAAGCATGGCGATCGTGACAAAGAACAGCAGCAGGGAGGCTTTCTTCCTCCATGTGAATTCACTTTCCTCCGCCTTAATCTGGGGCATCTGTATCTCGTACGGCTCTCCGTAAAGGATGGATCTGCGCGGGTTTGCCTTGACGCGCCGTGCGTACCGCATCACATACCAGATCGACGCCGCCTGGAAGACGATGAAAACGATCATGCGGTACCATAATCCGGAATTGAGCGGGACCTCCGAAATGCTTTGCGCGATCCCGACGGAGAAAGGATTTGTCAGCGCGGCGGCAAAGCCCGTAGCAACACCCACATAGACCACCGAGCCGCCTACGAGCGGGTCGTAGCCGAGCGCCGTCATGATGCCGATGAACACCGGCACCAATCCGTATGTCTCCTCATAAATGCCCAGTGTGGCGCCCAGCAAGCCGAACAGCGTCATGCAGACCGGGATCAAAAGATAGGTGCGGTTTCCCAGCCGTCGAACGAGCATCCGGATCGCACTGCTGAGTGTTCCGTTTTCGGTCAGCAGATAGACGTAGGCGTAGGCGAAAACAATCAGGAACAGGATGCTTGCAGCGCTGACATATCCGCGCTCGACATTCAGAAAAATATCGAAAAAGCCCGGCCGACGCCCCTGCACGTAGTGAAATGTTTCCGGAAGCACCACGGTTTTTCCGCTTGCTTCATCCATGATGCGGTGATAAGAACCGGAAGGGATGATGTAAGTCATCGCAACCACTGCCAATAAGATGATCGTCAGCAGGACATAGGTATGCGGCATTTTGATTCTCAGCGCTTTTTCTTTCAGCTTTCCCATATCGTATACCGCCTCCCCTCGGAGCTGCGCTCAATAAACGGCCTTGCCCTCCAGATATACCTGCTCGGGCCGTGCCTTGAAGGAAAAGGGTTCCGCAGACCAGATCACGATGTCTGCATCCAATCCTGCTTTCAGCTGACCCTTGCGGTGATCGATTCCCAGCACCTGGGCAGGATTCAGGGTGATCGCTCTCAGCGCCTCTATCTCATCGAGCCCATAGCGGACCGCCATTCCCGCGTAGGCCGAAAGATAATACAACGGCGTCACATCGTGATCTGCGGTGATGCAGATTTTGATTCCCGCTCTGTTTAGGATTCCCGCCGTTTCGAAGGTCTTGCCCCAGATCTCCTGCTTGGATCGGGGGTTCATGGTCGGCCCGAGGATGACGGGGTATGAAAACCTTGCCAGATAATCGGCCACGGGGATCGCGTCTGTTCCGTGCACAATCACCAGGTCCAAGTCGTATTCCTGCGCAAGGCGGATCGCCGTGCAAATATCGTCCGAGCGGTGCGCGTGGACATGGATCGGCATTTTTTTCTCCAGGACAAGCTGCAAATGCTCCATGCCGCGATCCTTTTTGAAGTAATCGCCGGATCTCAGCGCCGTCTCCCTGCGGAAACGGTAATCCAGGGCGTCCTCCATGCATTTGCGGAACTGCCAGGCCGTTCCCATTCGGGAGGCGAACCCGTGCTTGGCGTTTTTGGGGTTCTCTCCCAGGCTGCACTTCATTGCCGCGTAGCGTCGGACCAGCATATCATCCGCCACCGACCCGCTCAGCCGTATGACGGAGGCAACTCCTCCCACCACGCCGTCGCTGCCCGGACAGACGCACGCGCTGGTCACGCCGGCACGCACAGACGAAGCGATCGCCCTGTCAAAAGGATACAGCCCGTCGAGGACCTCCAGCTCGGGGGAAAGGGCGCCGGAATAATCGCAGCAGTCGTCCCCCGCGTCCCCCATCCCTTCTTCGCTGATGCAGATATGGCTGTGCGCATCGATCAGCCCGGGCGTCACAAATTTTCCGGCAGCGTCGTAGACGTGCTCGCCGGCCTGCGGCTGCAGGTTCTCCGCGACCGCGGCGATAGCGCTTCCTTCGATGCGGATGTCGCACACAGCAAAGCCGCCCGATTCAAATAGAAGGACATGTCCGTTTTTGATCAACATCATGATTCCTCCTTCTCTTTCGAAAACAAGAAGGATATGGGATGAATCCCATATCCTTTTATTGCGCATAAATTTGTGCTCAACAGTACCCCACTGTTACGGCGATCGTCATAAAGACGAACTCCAACACAAGGAAAATGGCAAACAGCGGCGCGGCGAATTTGTACCATTTGTTCAGCGGAACACCCATCAACCCGCAACACAGCGCGCAGCCGGTCGGCCAGAAGAAGTCGGCAAAGCCATTGCCGAACTGATAGGCCATCACGGCGATCTGCTTGCTCAGACCCACGAGCTCCGCAGTCGGCGCCATGATGGGCATCGTGATCGTTGCCTGACTGGTGGAGCCGTTGATGAAGAATTTGATGATGTTCTGCATGATCAGCATGGCATAAGCAGCAACATATTTGCTGCCGCCCTCCATCACGCTTACCAGACCGTGCACGATCGTATCGGTGATGCACCCCTGTCTCATCAAAATGGTGATCCCGCGCGTAAAGCCGACCACCAGCATGGATGAAACCATCGATTTGGTGGATTCGATGAACGTCATGCAGATCTCCGTCGCAGAATATCCGCTGATGATACCGGCTGCTACCATTGCCAGCAGGAACAGCGCGGAAATCTCGTCGATATACCACCCGAGTTCCAAAACGGCGTAGAGCAGAAACGCGATCACCCCGAAAAACAGAGCCAGACAAAGCTTCTGGCGGACGGTCATCCGAACGTCGTTCAGATCCTCGATGCTTTTGATCCGGGTTTCACCGAGATCCACTCCGTGCATGATCGACTTGGCGGGGTTGGCCTTGACTTTTGCGGCGTAGTGCATCAGGTAGAGGATGGTGACCGCCTCAAATACGGCAAACACCGCCCAGCGCATCTGCATGCCGGAATACAGGTCCACGCCGGCGACATTCTGCGCAACCGCAACGTTGTAGGGATTGGTTGTGCCCGCTGCGTAGCCGACGGAAATGCCCAGGAAGATCGTGGCCCCGCCGACGAGCGCATCATACCCAAGTGCAATAAAGATTCCCACAAAGATGGGGAACAGCCCGTATACCTCTTCATAGATGCCCATCGTAGAGGCCAGGATGCCCAGGGTCAACACCGTGATGGGAATCAGAAATTGAACCCGATTGCCGACCTTTTTGACCATTGTCCCCAGCGCGGCGTTCATGGTTCCGTTTTTTGTCAGCACATACACGAAGCCGTAAGCGAAAATAATCAGGAACATGATGTCGGCCGCTTCCACATAGCCCTGCTCCAGGGCAATAAACAGGTCGAAAAAGCCAGGCGCGTCCACATCGATCCGCTGGTACGAGTCAGGAACAACCACCATCTTGCCGGAAACCGGATCCTGCACACGCTGGTATTCTCCCGCGGGAATGATGTGCGTCAGGAGCAACATCAGGATCATGATGGCGACCAGGATCACATAATTGTGAGGCATTTTGAACTGCAGCCGTTTCTTCTCTTCCATTTCCGTCGTCCCTCCTTATTCTCAATTCTCATCGCATTCTTATCGCGTGTTTGCAGCCGGCTTGTCTTTACTATACATGTTAAAGTTACTTGAATGTCAATAGATATTGTGATAATCTTATAAAAAGATGGACTTTTCGGGAGGAAAAGAGGATGGATTCTTTATTTACGATCGGCGAGGTGTCCAAACGATTGAATATTCCCGCGTCCACGCTTCGCTTTTGGGAACAGGAAGGGCTTTTTTCCGTTGCCAAGAGTGATAATCTCTACCGCAAATACACGATCCGCGATTTGACAGTGATCGCCGATATTATTTTCTTCCGCAATTTGGGCGTTCCGATTTCGCAAATGCGGGAAATCCGGCATGGGTCGCTGGAGCACTACGCCGAGCAGCTGCGGCAGACACAGTCCCAGCTTCAGCTGCGGATCCGGGAAGACATGCAGATGTATGAAAGGACCCAAAAGCAGTTCCGGCATTTGGAGGAGGTTCGGCATCTGATCCGCTGCCCCTTCGCGGAGGAGGACGTCCCTTTTCAGGCGGTCGCTTCCTTCGATTATCTGGAAAAGGAAAAGCTGCTTCAATATGCCCAGGACCCTTCCAGCTATGTGCGATATTTTGACACAAAGGATATGAGAACCGAAAAACGCGGCATCATGGTTTCTCCCGATCATGAAGTCGGAACACTTCTCTGGAAAAAAAGCTCCGGTTCCAGATACCTTACGTTTCTGATCCGCGAACAGGTCGATCACGACTATAAAAGCGATGTGGAAGAGAACTTGCAGAAAATCCGATCCGGACATGAGACCGGATACCTGCTGGCGCAATACATGCTTACCGCCACGGAAAACGGCGAGCGGATCGACTATCTGAAAGCATATCTGGAGGTGTTTCCCAAAGAATAGAGATCAAGCAGGTTCGACCCGTCACCTGCCTCTCCTGTAAAATCTGATTGCGGCACTTTCGTCGTGCCATTTTTGACGTCCCGTCCTGAAAGCCCTCTCGGAGGGCTTTTTTGATTCGCTCGCTCTTTTTGACCGGATCCATGCCTGATCCCTCCTTTACAAAAAATGCCGCAGTATGATCACTGCGGCGAACCAATCAATATGCTTTGGCAAAAGAAAAAGGTTGACAAATTTCAGAAAGAAATTTGTCAACCTATCTTGGAGCTGTTAGGCAGATTTGAACTGCCGACCTCATCCTTACCAAGGATGCGCTCTACCGACTGAGCTATAACAGCATTTGCTGCAACGTGACAATTATAGCGAAGTGTTCATAAAAAGTCAAGCGCTTTTCGGAAAACTCGCACATTCTTCCCGGGCGGCGCACACGCCGGATTGCGAAAAGTACGAAGACGTGATATGATAGGGGCAGGCAGCCGTCCGGGTGGGCGGGTGCGGAGGGATTTTGGCAGTTGCCCGCCGAGGCGGTTTTTTACGAAGGAGGCAAAACATGACGGACTTTTTGACCCTTGCGACAGAACGGTATTCCGTGCGGCGTATCAGCAGCCGCCCCGTGGAGCGGGAAAAACTGGATCGGCTTCTGGCGGCGGCGTTGGCCGCGCCGACGGCGGTCAATCTGCAGCCGGTGAAACTCTGGGTGTTCCAAACCCCCGAGGCGTTGGAGAAACTCTACACCACGATGCCGTTCAAATTCGTGCGCTACGCGCCGCTCCTGGTCCTGGTGGGCGCGGCGAAAGACGAAGGCTGGGTGCGCGATTCCGACGGGCGCCCCTTTGCGGACGTGGACGCCGCGATCGTGGCGACGCATCTGATCCTCGAAGCGCACGATCTCGGCCTTGGCACGACGTGGATCGGCCATTTTGACGCGCCTCTCGTAAAGGAACTCTTCCCCGAGACGGGAAAATACGACCTGATCGGTATGTTCCCGATCGGGTATCCGGCCGAAAATGCGGAGCCCGGTCCGCTACACGGCAAACGCAAAGCGCTCGGGGAGATCGTTTCGTTCCTGTAAAATCCTGCCCGATGGGAAACCAAAGCGCCGTGCGAACGGAAAATCCGTCCGCACGGCGCTTCTGCACGCTCAATCGAGTTTGTAGAGCACGGCCTGACCGGCCTTGAGCGAACGCGGCACGTCGATGAGGCGCTGGTTGCGGCTGCCGCGAAAGCGCAGCGTGAGGTCGCGCTTGGCGAGCACAAAGCGCCCGTCTACGAGCAGGAAGCATTCACGGAGCAGTTCGAGAACAGCGGGCTCGCGCCTTGCTTTTTCCAAAAGCTGCTCGAAGGTGTAGCCGCTGTAGGCCATCACGTTTTTGCCCATCCCGCGCACGGCGCGCGCCAGCGGCAGCAGCGCCTCGGCCTGCTCCATCGGCTCGCCGCCCGAAAGTGTCAGGCCCTGCAGGAGCGGATCCTTGCAAAATTCCGAAAAGATCGTCTCCCAGTCGCAGTCCTCGCCGCCGGCGGGATCGTGCGTCTGCGGGTTGTGGCAGCCGGGGCAATGGTGCGGGCAGCCCTGCACGAACACCGTGAAGCGAAAACCGGGCCCGTCCACGATCGACTCGCGCACAATGCCGGCTAGCCGGATCGGTTTTGTCTCCATAACAGTTCCTCCGTAGCGAAAAACCGCCGCCCGACGACGGTCGGACGGCGGCAGCGTCGTTTTGCGGGATCAGGCGCCTTTCTTGAGCGTTTCCACACCCGTAGAAAGGCTGTGCTTGACGCGATCCTCGACCTCGGCGCGCTTGGCGTCGTTGAAGCGGTCGAGCGTGCCGACCAGATAGCCCGTGATGCGGCGGATGCGCTCAAACCCGACGCCCTCGCCGACCAGTTGCGTGCCCGCATTCTTTTCGTTCGTTGCCATATGTGCTCTCCTCCTTATTTCGTTTCAGCAGGTGTTGGATTGACAGGATTGATGTTCTCATTGCGGTCGGCCTCTTCATCGGGATTGCCGCAATATCCGCAACTCATCGAGTTCAGATGGCGGTAGAGGCCCAGTTTCTGCAGTTTCTCAAACGGGATGCCCTCGCCTTCGCGGCGGCCGCAGCGCGGGCAGACATCGTCGATGATGCCGGTATAGCCGCAGACGGGATCGCGGTCGACGGGGTGGTTGATCGAGCCGTAGCCGACGCCGCATTCCTTCATGTAGCGGACGACGGCCTCGAAGGCATCGAGGTTCTTGACGGGGTCGCCGTCGAGTTCGATGTAGGAGATGTGGCCCGCGTTCGTCAGCGCGTGGTAGGGCGCCTCAAGGCGGATCTTGTCGAAGGCGGAAATCTCGTAGCGCACCGGGATATGGAAGGAGTTGGTGTAGTAATCCTTGTCGGTGACGCCCGGGATGATGCCGTATTTCTTCTTATCGAGGCGGACGAAGCGGCCCGAAAGGCCCTCGGCCGGCGTGGCGATGAGGGTGTAGTTCATGCCGGTCTTGCGGCTCTCGTCGTCGACGCGCTTGCGCATCGTGCCGATGATCTCGAGGCCGAGATTCTGGGCGGCCTCGCTCTCGCCGTGGTGCTTGCCGGTCAGCGCCGTCAGGCACTCGGCCAGGCCGATGAAGCCCATCGTCAGCGTGCCGTGCTTGAGCACCTCGCCGACCGTGTCGTCGGGGCCGAGTTTGTCGGAATCGAGCCACACGCCCTGCCCCATCAGGAAGGGGTAGTTTTTCACCTTTTTGCCGGCCTGCACGCGGTAGCGGTCGTTGAGTTGCTCGATGACGAGATCCATCGCGTGGTCGAGCTGCTCAAAGAAAAAGTCGATGTTGTGGTTGGCTTTGATCGCAAGACGCGGCAGGTTGATCGAGGTGAAACTCAGGTTGCCGCGGCCGTTGACGATCTCGCGGGAGGGGTCGTAGACGTTGCCGATCACGCGCGTGCGGCAGCCCATGTAGGTGGCCTCGGTCTCAAAGTGCCCGGGCTTGTAGTATTTGAGGTTGTAGGGCGCATCGAGGAACGAGAAGTTGGGGAACAGGCGCTCCGCAGAGACCTTCATCGCCAGTTTGAAGAGGTCGTAGTTCGGGTCGCCGGGATTGTAGTTGACGCCCTCTTTCACCTTGAAGATGTGGATCGGGAAGATCGCCGTTTCGCCGTTGCCGAGGCCGGCCTCGGTGGCCAGCAGCATGTTGCGGATGACCATGCGCCCCTCGGGGGAGGTGTCGGTGCCGTAGTTGAGCGAGGAGAACGGCACCTGCGCGCCGGCGCGGGAATGCATCGTGTTGAGGTTGTGCACCATCGCCTCCATCGCCTGGTAGGTGGCGCGGTCGACCTCGCGGTCGGTATAGCGGCGGGCGAACGCCTTGGCGCGCTCGTAGCGCTCCTTGCCGACGGCCGGCTCGAGGATCTCCGCCTCCAACTCGTGGAAGCCGTTTTTTTCGTCGAGCGCGGGCCACAGGCCGCTCTTCGCCTCGATCTGCTCCATGGTGCCGCGCACCAGGCGCTCCGCATCCTGCACGCCCTCGAGGTCGAGCACCTTGATCAGGTTGTTGCGGTACATCGTGCGGTAACTCTTCGCGACGCCGCGCGCCATGTCGTGGTCGAAGGCCGGCACGCTCTGCCCGCCGTGCTGGTCGTTCTGGTTGGCCTGGATGGCGATGCAGGCGAGCGCCGAATAACTCTGGATGGAGTTCGGCTCGCGCAAAAAGCCGTGGCCGGTGGAAAAACCGCCGTCGAACAGTTTGGTCAGGTCGATCTGGCAGCAGGTCGTCGTCAGTGTGAAAAAGTCGAGGTCGTGGATGTGGATGTCGCCGTTGGAATGCGCGTGGGAATGCTCAGGCTTGAGCACAAACATTTCGCAGAACTGCTTGGCGCCCTCGCTGCCGTATTTGAGCATCGTGCCCATGGCGGTGTCGCCGTCGATGTTGGCGTTCTCGCGCTTGACGTCGTTGTCCTTCGCATCGCGGAAGGTGAGATCCTCGTAGATGTGCATCAGTTTGGTGTTCATCTCGCGCACGCGGGTGCGGCGGGCGCGGTAGAGGATGAACTCCTTGGCGGTGCGGGCATGTCCGTTTTCGATCAGCGTGTGCTCGACGGCGTCCTGGATCTGCTCGACGCCGGGCGTGTGCAGGCCCTGCTCCTCGAGATACCGGACCGCCTCCTGCGCGAGACGCTGCGCCGTCGCGCGGTCGCTGCCGCCGAGCGCCTTCGCCGCTTGGAAAATCGCCTCTGTGATCTTGTCCAGATCGAAGGGGACGACACGGCCGTCGCGCTTCTTGATCTCCTGAATCATGGTGTTTCGGAACCCCTTTCTCCGATCGGCGGATCGCTCCCCTTGCCCGCCGGTTCTCTCTATCAACACAAGATATAGTGTCTCTGGGTTCCAGTGTAATACAAGATCGTGTATGCGTCAAGCGTTTTTTCAAATTTCGATCGTTTTTTTCTCTATTTCATACAAAATCAGTATGATTTTTGTGATTTCCGACGAAAATCAGGCGGTTCCCTTGGCTGCTTTTTCGGGGAACTCCAGCGCGATCGCGGCGGCCGCGGCCAAAACGGCGCAGGCGATCCACATCGGCCGGTAACTGCCCGCCGCGTCGAAAGCGAACCCGGCCAACGGCGTTCCGCATGCGCCGCCGATGGAGGAGGCTGCCGTCAGACGGGCGTAAAGACGGTTGTCCTGCCGCCCCTCGGCGTCGCAGGCGAGGGCCGCGCAGGGCAGGGCGTTTGCCGTGGCGGCGACGGCGAGCAGCGGCGGGTGGCAGGCGAGCGCCCATGCCTGCGGCAGGCAGAGGGCGTTGAACGCGGCCAGCCCGATGCCCGCGCAGAGCAGGCGCAGCGTGCGCCCCGTGCCGAGCCGCGGGTAGGCGCGCGCCGCCAACAGGCGCATCGGGATCGTCAGGAGCGTCCCCGCGGCGGCGACCAGCGGCGCCGCACGGTACGCGCCGAGATCCCCCAGCGCGGGGATCGCGTGGTTTGTCAGCGCAAGGTTGCAGAGGTTGAGCGCGCCCGCGCCGAACAGCGCGCCGATGCGGGCGCGGCCCGTTCCGCTTCGCCCCGGGGCGGGCGGAAGAGGGGCGGCGGGCAGCAGCATCGCGCCCGCGAACAGGAACAGCAGCGCCGCGGATCCCGTGATCCGATAGGCCTGCCGCCAGCCGAAACGATCGAGCGCCCACTGCGCCGCGGGCGTCGCGGCCGCGGTGAACAGCGCGGCGGAGGCCGTCGCGGCGCCGAGCGCCTTCGCCCGGCGGGGTTCCTCCAGCGGGGCCAGCACGCTGCCGAGCGCGAGCATCGTGATGCGCCCGAGGAACAGGCCGTTCAAAGCGGCCGCCGCGCAGAACTGCCAGAGCCGGCTGCAGACCGAAAACAGGAGCGGCACCGCGCCGCAGGCCGCCGCACCCGTCAGTACGACTTTGCGCACGCTGCGCCGCGTGAGAAGGCGCGCCGTTTGGGGCGCGAGCACCGCCGAAAGAAGCGCCGCGATCGCGGGGACGAGTGAAAAAGCCCCGCGCGCGATCCCGAGCGACGAGCAGACGGCGCGCGTGAACACGCCCGTGATGCCCGAGAGCAGTCCGACGCCCGCGCCCGCCACCAGCGCGCAGCCGACCGCGGCGCGCCTCTCGCTGCCCATGCGGATCGCCTCCTTTCCGACCATCTGAAAACCGCCGCACGGTCTGAAACGACAATATAATATAGTGTGCGCAGGCCCGCGCCCGCCATGAGCGCGGCCGCGTGGGAAAATTTGCGAAAAAATCAGGCGGGAACGGCTTTTTTGGGCGCGCCGCGCATAGGATGATAGCAAGTTACCAATGCGGGGAGGCGTCACCATTGAAAGGTTTGCCGGAGGAACGCGCGGTCATGCTGGCGCAGTATATCGTGGAGCACAACGCGACCGTGCGGCAGGCGGCGGCCGTGTTCGCCGTGTCGAAATCGACGGTGCACAAAGACGTTTCGCAGCGCCTGCGCATGTCGGCGCCGCAGCTCTACGAGGCCTGCCGCGCCGTGCTGGAGAAGAACAAGTCCGAGCGGCACATCCGCGGCGGGCAGGCGACGCGGGAAAAATACGCGGCGCAGCGCATCCGGCGCGCGGGCCAAAGCGCCGCGCGGCAGTAACGGCAGGAGCACCGAAACACACCGCGCAGGCAGCAGCCGCGCCGCCGAGGGAAAGTTCCCGCGGCGGCGCGGCTTTGCGTTGCAAAAAATCGGCGCGGCGGCCGGTTTCCCGAATGGGGAAAAAAGAATTGTAAAGAATTTATGAAAGGGCTTGACAACCGCCCAAGGCGGTGGTAAATTATAGTCGTTAGCACTCGAGCAATAAGAGTGCTAAAATTAACGGAAAGGACGGCGATGGCCGTGACCGTGGAAGAACGCAGGCTGCGTACCCTGACGGCGGTCGTTGAGCGCTATATCGAGACCGGCGACCCGGTCGGCTCGAAATATGTGGCCCAGTGGATGGGCAACGCCGTTTCTTCCGCGACGATCCGCAACGACATGGCGGCGCTCGAGGCACTCGGTCTGCTCGACCACCGGCACACCTCTTCGGGGCGCGTCCCGTCCCACGCGGGCTACCGCGTCTATGTCAACCGCGTCATGCGGCTCGTGCCGCTCTCGTCGGCGGAGCGCGGCGGGATCGACGCCCTCTTCAACGTGCGCGACGCCGACCCGGACCGGGTGCTGGCGGACGCGGCGCAGTCCCTCGCGGACATGACGGGGATGGCGGCCGTCAGCGCGACCGTTTTGCGCAACACCGCCACCGTGCGCAGCGTCGACATCGTGCCGGCAGGGGAAAACGCCGTCGTCATCCTGCTGATCGCGTCCTCGGGCGTCATCCGCAACAAGGTCTGCCGCGTCGATTTCACCGTCACCGATGCGATCGTGCGCTTTTTCAAAGAGTTTGCGGCGGCGCAACTTGTCGGCAGGAGCCTGGATGCGATCACCTCGTCGTATATCAACTCGCTGAGCGTGCCGCTCGGCGACTACGCGCGGCTGTTCGTGCCGGTGTTCACGGCGATTTACGAACTGGTGCGCGAGATCAACGACGGGCAACTCACCGTCCGCGGCGCGACCAATCTGCTCGACTGCCCCGATCTGAGCGAAACGGCGCATGAACTGCTGCGGTTCTTTGAGGACCGCGAACAGATGCGGATGCTGCTGTCGCTCGACGAGGTGCCGGTCCGCGTGACGATCGGCCGCGAGAACGCGGCACGCCCCCTCGAAGAGGCCTCGGTGCTGCTCACGCGGTACCCGATCGGCAAAAATGCATGGAGTCTGCTCGGCCTGATCGGCCCGGCCCGCATGGATTACGCGAAGCTACTGCCCCGCGTCGAATACTTCGGGCGGACGCTCGGCAAACTGCTCGGCGAAATCTATACCGAAGAAGAAGGAAAGGAGCCCTGACATGGCGGAAGAAACGAAAGAGACGATGGAGGCTCCGACCCCGTCGGAAGAGACCTCGGCTGCCGCAGAGGAGTCGAAACCGAAAAAGGAAAAGAAGCCGAAAAAACCCTCGGAACTCGAACAACTGCACGCGGAATACGATGCGCTTTCCGACCGCTACCTGCGCCTCGCCGCGGAATACGACAACTTCCGCAAGCGCAGCGCCCGCGAGCGCGATCAGATCTGGCCCGAGGTGACCGCCGCCGTGCTGATGCAGTTTCTGGATGTGGCGGACAATTTTGAGCGCGCGCTCGAGGCCCCCTGCTCGGACGCCGAGTATCAAAAGGGCATGGAGATGACGTACCGCTCGCTTGACGATGCGCTCACGCATCTCGGCGCAGAGGCGTTCGGCGCACAGGGGGATCCCTTCGACCCCGCGCTGCACAACGCGGTGCTGCACGTCGAGGACGAAACGCTCGGCACGCAGGTCGTCGCGCAGGTGCTCAAGAAGGGGTATCGCCTCGGCGATAAGATCCTGCGGTATGCAATGGTCAAGGTCGCAAACTGAACCCGCGGCCGGCCGTTTCACATATTTTATCAAAACAGCGTCTTTGCAGATATAGGAGGTATGTGTTATGAGTAAAATTATCGGAATCGATCTCGGAACCACCAATTCCTGCGTCGCCGTCATGGAGGGCGGCGAGCCCATCGTGATCGCGAACGCCGAGGGCGCGCGCACCACGCCGTCCGTCGTCGCGTTCTCCAAGACCGGAGAGCGCATGGTTGGCCAGGTGGCCAAGCGCCAGGCAATCACCAACCCCGAGCGCACGGTCAGTTCGATCAAGCGCAGCATGGGAAGCGACTATACCGTCACCATCGACGACAAGAAGTTCACCCCGCAGGAGATCTCCGCGATGATCCTGCAGAAACTCAAGACCGACGCCGAAGCGTATCTCGGCGGCCCCGTCACCGAGGCGGTCATCACCGTGCCGGCCTACTTCACCGACGCGCAGCGCCAGGCGACGAAGGACGCGGGCCGCATCGCGGGCCTCGACGTCAAGCGCATCATCAACGAGCCGACGGCGGCCGCGCTCGCCTACGGCATCGACAAGGAAGCCGACCAGAAAGTGATGGTCTACGACCTCGGCGGCGGCACGTTCGATGTCTCGATCATCGAGATGGGCGACGGCGTGCAGGAGGTCCTTGCGACCGCCGGCAACAACCGCCTCGGCGGCGACGACTTCGACGACCGCCTCATCCAGTATATGGTCGCGGAATTCAAGAAGGAGACCGGCGTCGACCTCTCGAACGACAAGATGGCCATGCAGCGCCTGAAGGAATCCGCCGAAAAGGCGAAGATCGACCTCTCCGGCATGACGACCGCTTCGGTCAACCTGCCGTTTATCACCGCCGACGCCAACGGCCCGAAGCACCTCGATATGACGATCACGCGCGCCAAGTTCAACGAACTCACCGCCGACCTTGTTGCGGCCACGATGGGGCCCGTCAAGCAGGCGCTCGCCGATTCCGGCCTCTCCACCTCGCAGATCGACAAAGTGCTGATGGTGGGCGGCTCTTCGCGCATCCCCGCCGTCAACGATGCGGTCAAAAACTTCATGGGCAAGGAGCCCTTCAAAGGCATCAACCCCGATGAATGCGTCGCGGTCGGCGCGGCGATCCAGGGCGGCGTGCTCGGCGGCGACGTCAAGGGCCTGCTGCTGCTCGACGTGACCCCGCTGTCGCTCGGCATCGAGACGCTCGGCGGTGTCTGCACCAAGATCATCGAGCGTAACACCACCATCCCGACGAAGAAGAGCCAGATCTTCTCCACCGCCGCGGATAACCAGACCACGGTCGAGATCCACGTGCTGCAGGGCGAGCGCGAGATGGCGGCCGGCAACAAGACGCTCGGCGTGTTCCACCTCGACGGCATCCTGCCCGCGCGCCGCGGCGTGCCGCAGATCGAGGTGACCTTCGATATCGATGCGAACGGCATCGTCCACGTCTACGCCAAGGACAAGGGCACCGGCAAGGAGCAGAACATCACGATCACCTCCTCGACGAACATGTCGAAGGAGGACATCGAGAAGGCCGTCAAGGAGGCCGAGCAGTTCGCCGCCGAGGATAAGAAGGCGCGCGAGCAGGCCGACACCCGCAACTCGGCCGACCAGCTCGTGTTCCAGGCCGAGCAGGCGATCACCGAACTCGGCGACAAACTCGACGCCGGCGAGAAGGCCGAACTGCAGCAGAAGATCGACGCGCTCAAGGAGGCGCTCAAGGGCACCGATTACGAACTCATCAAGACCGGCACGGAGCAACTCGAGAAGAAGTTCATGGAACTCTCCGCGAAGATCTATCAGGCGCAGGCGCAGGCGGCCGACGCGGCGGGCGCTGCGGGCGGCGCCGCAGGCGGCGCAAACGCCGGCGACGACTTCGTCGACGCGGACTTCAAGGACGCCGACTAAACGCAGGGGCCCCGCCCCTGTCACAGGCCCGAAAACCTCCGGCGGCACGCCGGGGGTTTTGGGCTGTTCACGGGAGGAAGAGAATTCCACATAAAAGGATGGATGCGATATGGCTGAAAAACGCGATTATTATGAGATCCTCGGCGTCGCCAAAACGGCGACGGACGACGAGATCAAAAAAGCCTACCGCAAACTCGCAAAAAAATACCACCCGGACCTGAACCCCGGCGACCAGAAGGCCGAAGCAAACTTCAAAGAGGTCGGCGAGGCCTACGAGATCCTCTCCGACCCCGAGAAGCGCTCCCGCTACGACCAGTTCGGCTTCGCGGGAGTGGATCCGAGTTACGGCGCGGGCGCAGGCAGCGGCTTCGGCGGGTTCGGCGGCTTCGACGGCGGGTTCGGCGAGGTCGATCTCGGCGACCTGTTCGGCAGTTTTTTCGGCGGCGGGTTCGGCGGAACGACGCGCACCCGCAACCCCAACGGACCGATCCGCGGCGGCGATGTCGAGCAGCGGCTGTCCCTCACTTTTGTGGAGGCGGCCCTCGGATGCAAAAAGGATATCTCCTTCCAACACCTTGAGACGTGCGCGGACTGCGGCGGCTCGGGCGCCGCGAAGGGAACGAGTCCCGAGTCCTGCCCGCACTGCGGCGGAACGGGGCAGATCCGCACCACCGAGCGCACGATGCTCGGCGTGATGCAGGTGATGAAGCCCTGCCCGCACTGCGGCGGCCGGGGAAAGGTCATCAAGACGCCCTGCACGGCCTGCGCCGGGAAGGGCCGCGTGCGCAAGCGCAAGAAACTGACCGTCACGGTGCCGGCAGGCATCGACCACGGGCAGACGTTCACCCTGCGCGGACAGGGCGACGCGGGCGCAAACGGCGGGCCCGCGGGCGACGTGAACGTGACGGTTTCCGTCGCGAAGGATCCGGTCTTTGAGCGCGACGGCTACGACGTGTGGTGCGAGATCCCCGTCACGTTTGCACAGGCCGCGCTCGGCGACGAGCTGACGGTCCCCACGATCGAGGGCAACGTCAAATACTCGATCGCCGAGGGCACGCAGCCGGGCACGGTGTTCCGCCTCAAGGGCCGCGGCATCCCGTATGTTTCAGGGCGCGGCAAAGGGGACCAGTTCGTGCGCATCAGCGTCGAGGTGCCCCGCAGCCTCAATCAGAAGCAGAAGGAGGCCCTGCGCAGTTTCGACGGCATGCTCAACGACCGCCAGTACGAAAAGAAAAAGAGTTTCTTCGACCGCCTGCGCGATATGAAATGACGATGCGCCCTTCCGCCCCGCGGCGGAGGGGCGCGGTTTTGAAGATTTGCGGAAAACGTCGCCTTTCGGCGAAAAGGCACTTGTATGCAACCCGCTTTTGGCGTATAATACTTTTATGCTGCGTAGGCGGCGAAGCAAAAAACAAAACGGGCGCGCGCCCGTTTTTCCGATGGAACGGAGTGTAGATCAGCGATGTGGAAACGATGGATTGCCGCTTTTCTCTGCCTGGCCTTGCTGGCCGCCTGCGGCGGGGGTTCGTCTTCGGGTGCCTCTGCGCCGAGCAGGAGCGCCGTCGCCCTGCCGATGGATTTTTCGGTCCGGCAGCAGGCAGGCGTCGAATTCGTCTATGAAAATCTGGAGGACTCGATCTATACGATGCTCTACGAGCCGGTGGCCGATGCAAACGTGCAGGCGGCCCTCGGGCTCTGTATCCTGCCGGGGCTCGAATCCGACCCCACCGGCGAAACGGATACGACGGTCGATTACGCGATCTACGACGCCGAAACGAATGTCGTCTACGCCACCGTCACCGTGCAGACGGCGCCGCCCGATCCGCAGGCGTATTACGGCGTCAAAACGCCGGAAGAAGTGACGCAGGCGATGCAGTCCTCGTTCTTCACGATGGAAAAATTCTACACCGGCCTGCGCAAAAATATCGTGGAGGATTTCGGCTACGAGCTCACCGTCGATTGGACGGGCACCTCGTTCGGCCTCCCGACCTATTATCTCGAATATCTCGACACCGACAAAGGGACGCGTTCGATGCGGTTTTACCTCTGCGACGACGAGATGAACGAAAACTTTTATTCGTTCCGCTTTGCGGCGGATGTCCCGCTTGAGGACGAGGCGCTGCTCAATATGCTGCGCGGCATCCTGTTCTCGCTGCATTCGCTCGGCTCCGGCGGCATCCTGTATGAAGTGGGCTCGATCGAACTTGCAAACTGATCGGCTTGAGGCCGAATCTCACTGCCGCGCATGCCGCTGTGCTGCGCGGCAATTTTTGAGGAGGAAACCGAATGCGATTGCAAAAAGCGGCTGCGCTGGCGTTGACGGTCCTGTTCCTGCTCGCCGGATGCCGCGGGAAACCGACGGATTCGTCGGTTATCGACCTGCCGATCGCGCCGCCCGCCTCGTCGGCGCCCGCATGGGAGGAACCTTCCTCCGCACCGGCGGGCGGTGAAAGCGCCGGGAGCGCGTCATCGGCGGTGCAGGAGGATGTGCCCGACGAACACGGCGCCTACACGACGAAGGACGACGTCGCACTCTACCTGAAAACCTACGGCCGCCTGCCCGAGAATTTCATCACCAAGCGCGAGGCGAGGGCCCTCGGCTGGCAGGGCGGCTCGCTCGAGCCCTATGCCCCGGGCCGCTGTATCGGCGGAGATCTCTTCGGGAACCTCGAGGGACGGCTGCCCAAACAAAAAGGCCGCGTCTACCGGGAATGCGACATCGACACCCTCGGCGCACGGTCGCGCGGCGCAAAGCGGATCATCTTTTCCGACGACGGGCTGATCTACTACACCGAGGACCACTACGAAACATTTACGCTGCTGTACGGGGAGGAATAGCCATGCACTGCATCACGCTCGATATCCGCGACTGGACCGACCGCGCCGCCGCACACCGCGCCATCGCGCAGGCAATGGCGTTCCCCGCATGGTACGGCGGCAACCTCGACGCGTTGGCCGACTGCCTTTCGGAACTCGGGCCGCAGACGCATGTCGTCCTGTTGCATGCGGCGGAAGGGACCGACTGTGCGGCGCGCATCCTGGAGGTGTTCCGGGCGCTGTCGGCGCAGCCGGATGCGTTTTCGCTGACCGTGTGCGAATAAAGCGAAAGACGGCCGTTTTTGACCGGCGGCTGAGGGAAAACGAAGCGGGGGGACAGGCGTTTACCTGTCCCCCTCCGCTTTTTGTCGCCGTTATTCCTCCATCTGTTTGCCGAGGAAACTCGCGGCGACGCTGATGAGTTTCTGCTCGGATTCCCCCGCAACGGCGGGTTCGTCCCCCGCAAGGAACACAACGGCGCCGCACACGTCCCCCGCGGCGACGATCGGCGCGGCCGCAAGCGCGCGGCGGTCGATCCCCTCGACGGGATGCAGGCGCGGCGCGTTCGCCCCCGTGCAAAAATAAGCATGGCGCGCTTCCATCAATTCTTCCAGAGCGGGAGAAACGCGCCGCTCAAGCAGTTCGCGTTTCGGCACGCCCGCTACGGCCACGACATGGTCGCGGTCGCAGATGACGACGGCGTATCCGCTGACGCGGTGCATCACGTCGGCATACTGCGCGGCGAACGTGCCGAGTTCGCCGATCGGGGAATACTTCTTGAAGATGACCTCGCCCTCGTTGCTCGTGTAGATTTCCAGCGGGTCGCCCTCGCGGATGCGCATGGTCCTGCGGATCTCCTTCGGAATGACGACGCGGCCGAGATCGTCGATGCGGCGGACGATGCCGGTTGCTTTCATGATCCTCTCTCCTTTGATGCAAGTGATCTTCTGTCCTATTGTCTGCACGCCGGGAAAGATTATGCATGCGCAAAACGGCGCGGTTTCGAACAGCGTCACCGCAGATTGCAGCGGCGCCGCGATTTGATCGGCTTTTCCCTCGGGCGCGGCCATCGTACAGAGACCCCATCGTATTTTTGAATTCCCGAAAATTCGACAAAATTCGATTGCCCCATTTCCAAAAATATGATACGATACAGTCGAACACATGCGGTTTGCGAGGGGCGTTTGGAATGGAAGAGCGGCGGCAGATCCTGATCTCGAACGAGGATGATATCTTTTGCGGGCTGTGCGCCCATGTGCTGCATGCGGAGGGCTGCGAGACGCGGTTTGTCGAACGGGACGGCCGCCGGATCGCCGACGCGATCTGTTCCGATCCGCCCGACGCGGCGCTCTTCGACGCCTTCCTTCCCGTGCTCGACGGCCTCGGCGTGATCGAGACCGCGCGCGAACGCGTGCCCGGCCTGCAAACAAAGTTCGCCGTCGTCACCTCCGCGCAGAGCGATTTCCTGCACCGTCAACTGCTGCTTGCGGGCGCGTCCTATTGCTTTGTGCGGCCGCTGCAGGCGGAAACGGTCGCGGCGCGGCTCCTGCGGCTGTGCGGCGCGCGGGAGGATGCTGCGGCGCCCATGGAGGAGACGGCGGCGCAGCTGTTGCACCGGCTGGGCGTTCCGGCGCACCTCAACGGGTATGCCTATCTGCGCGAGGCCGTTCTGCTCTGTACGGCGGACGCCAGTTTCTGCCGCGCGATCACAAAACGGCTTTATCCGGCGATTGCAGCGCGCTTCGGCACGACCTCGGCGCGCGTGGAGCGTGCGATGCGCGGCGCGATCGAAACGGCGTGGGAGCGCGGAGACATCGAGGTGCTGGAAGCGTATTTCGGCAGCACGGTGGATGCCGCCAAAGGCAAACCGACAAACGGCGAATTCCTCGCCATGCTCTCCGAACGCCTGCGGATGGAGGCGCGGCGGCGCGCAGTTGAGTGAGCAAACGAAAAACTCCGGCAATTTGCCGGAGTTTTTTCTTTGCCCGACGGAGGCGCTATGCGGCCGGCGCGTTCGGCCGATGGAAGAGAAACCGCTGCGCAAGGGCGATCACGGCGAGCGCGGCGATGCCGGCGAGGTCGGTCGCGCCGCCGCTGTCGATGAGCAGAAGCGCCCCCGCGCCTGCGAGGAAGCGCAGCAGGATATTGAGCCGGCCGAACAGATAGCCCTCCACCATCGCCGCGATCAGCACCACGCCGACGCAGGCTGTGGCGATCACCTGCAGCCCCGTGAGGAAGTTCACGTTCTCCAGCAGCAGCGCGGGGTTGTACACGAACATGAACGGCACGATAAAGCCTGCCAGCGCCAATTTGACCGACTGCCAGCCCGTCTTCATGGGACTCCCGCCCGAGAGGCCCGCCGCCGCAAACGCCGCGAGCGCCACGGGAGGCGTCAGGTTGGCGAACATGGCGAAATAGAAACAGAACATGTGCGCCGCGATATCCGGCTGCCCCAGTTCGACGAGGGCCGGCGCCGCGATCGTCGCGGTGATCAGATACGAGGGGATCGAGGGCAGCCCCATGCCGAGAATCATGCAGGTGACCATCGTGAACAGCAGCGTGAGCATCAGGCTCGACTGGCCGATGCTGATGATCGTGTGCGCGACCTTCAGGGCGAAACCCGTCATGCCGCAGACGCCGACGATGATGCCGACGCAGGCGCACGCCATCGCGACCGAAACGGTGGACCGCGCGCCCGCCACAAAAGCGTCGCAGATATCCCGCGGGCGCATGCGGCTGACGGCGCGGAATTCCGCTACGACGATCGTGACGACGATCGTCCAGAACGCGCTGAAAATGACCGTCCTTCCGCTGAAGATCAGCATGTAGAGAAGGAAGACGATCGGGATCAGCAGGTGTCCGCGCTCGCGCATCACAAGGCCCGCCTTCGGCATCTGGTCTTTCGGCAGGCCGTGGAGATGGTCCTTGGTCGCGCGCATCTGCACCTGCACGATGATGCCGAGATAGTAGATCAGCGCGGGGATCACGGCCGCTTTGATGATGGCGGCGTATTTTACGCCCAGCGTTTCCGCCATCACGAAAGCGGCGGCGCCCATGATAGGCGGCAGCAGTTGCCCGCCCACAGAGGCGGTGGCCTCTACCGCGCCGGCAAATTCCTTGGTGTAGCCGGTCTTCTTCATCAGAGGGATGGTGAATGTGCCGGTGGTCACCACGTTCGCTACGGCCGAGCCGTTGATCGAGCCGAGAAAGCCCGAAGCCAGCACCGCAACCTTCGCGGGGCCGCCCTTGGTATGGCCGGCGAGCGCGTTTGCGATATCGTTGAAGAATTGACCCATGCCGCATTTGTTCATCACCTCGCCGAAGATGATGAACAGCACGATATAGGTGGCCGCCACCTTGATCGAGGTGCCGTAGATGCCGTAGATATCGGTGGTGAGGTATGTGACGATGCGGTGCCACGTGTAGCCGCGGTGCTTGAAAACGCCGGGCAGCGCGCGGCCGTAGATCGCATAGATGAGAAAGACCGCCGAAAGGATCGGCAGCGCCCAGCCGCTGAGGCGGCGGGTGCACTCGAGCACGAGCAGGATCAGCAGCGTGCCCATGACAATGTCGATCCGCTCGCCCTGAAAGCCCGTGGCGATGAACGTGGGATAGCGGATGAACACATAGGCCGGCATGACCGCAGAAAGCGCGATGAAGATCCAGTCATACCACGCGATGCGCTTGCGGCCGGCGGATTTGTGCGCGGGATAGAGCGCAAAGCCAAGCACCAGGATCAGGCCGACGTGGATGGCGTGGTGCTTAATGTTGACCATCTGCAGCAAGCGGATGCCCGAGGCGTAGGCGAGATGGTACACGGTGAACGCAAGGCAGAGAAAATAGATCAGGTGTTTGAGCCGGTCCGATTCAAAATTGCGCGTGCGGGATTCCTTTTCGTATTTCTCCAGGATCTCCGCGCCGGCGGCTGACGGGTCGGCGGCGGTTTTTTCAAGTTCTGTCATGGGAGAGATACCCCCTCTTCGTGATGATTTCTCCGCGGATCCTGCTCGCGTCGGGCAGGGAGCGGAAATCAAAGATTTCCTCGCCGTTGAGGCAAAGGCCTTTCATATAGGTCGCAGACGTGATCCAGGAAAAATGCGGGAACACGCTGTTGATTTCCTCCATCCAGACAAGGCCGTCCGCGATGCGGGTGGGGACGTCCATCTCAGCGGGGACCCCCGCGCCGTAGCCTGCGACGGCGATGGCGTCCAGATTGAATTGGTCCTCCTCGGTGACGGTGTAGAATTCATACCACACAACGTGCTCAAAGGAGTGCTCGATCTCCAGGCGCAGCCGGTCGCCCGCCTGCACGGGGACGCAGAGCACGGCCCGGCCGCGGCCGCGGTCGTAGAGCAGGAAGCGCTTGCCGCAGGGCGCGAAAAACGCCGCCCACACGAGAAGCGCCGCCGCAAGGATCGCGGCTGTGGAGAGGAGGATCCGCCGTTTCTGTTTCATCGCGCTGCCAACGGGAAAGCGGAGAGGACAGCGATCCGGCCGCCGCCCTCTCCGCTTCGGTCCGAGTTAGGGAAGATAGCCGTTGTCGGTCCAGAACGCCTCTGCGCCCGGATGCAGCGGCAGTTGGATGTCGTCGACGCCGAACGTGATGTCGATGTTCTTGTCGGCGGCGTTGTGCGAGGCCTTGATCGTCGAGATATTATGGAAGACGCCCTCGAGGATGTCGTAAACCATCGCGTCGCTCAGATCCTTGCGGACGAGCATGATGTTATAGACGAAAACGCCTTCCACATCTTCGGTGTTGTTGTAGGTGTCCGCGGGAATCACGGATTTCGCGTAGTAAGGATAGTCGCTCACGAGTCTTTCGCGGCCCTCGCCGTCGATCGGGATCACGACCATGTCGTACTGCACGCCGAGATCCATCACGGTGGCGTTGGGCAGGCCCGAGGTGACGAACACGGCGTCGCACTGGCCGTTCTTCATGTTGTCGATCGCTTCGCCGTAGGCGAGGTAGTCGGGCGTGATGTCGTCGTAGGTGATGTCATAGGCCGCGAGGATCATGCGGGCGTTGATCTCGACGCCCGAGTTCGCCGCGCCGACGCCGACACGCTTGCCCCGCAGATCGTCGACCGAGGTGATGCCCGTCTGCTTGGTGGTGACGAGTTGCACGTAGTTCGGCCACAGGCGCATCAGCGCGCGCAGGTCGGAAGCGGGCTCCTTTCCCTCATAGGCGCCGGTGGCGGTATAGGCCTGCATCACGGCGTCCTGCATGGCGATGGCGATCTCCGCGTCGCCGTTGAGGATGTTCTGGATGTTTTGCCCCGTTGCGTTGGTGGCTTCGGCCGAGGTCTGGTAGCCCCAGTCGGCGAGGGCCGTGGCGAACGCGCCGCCGATCGGGAAGTAGATGCCGGATGTCGGTCCGGTGCCGACCGTGATGAACTCGTTCTTTCTCTGCTCCTGTGTCAGCCCTTTGGATTCGGCAGGCACGGAAACGCTCTCCGGCGCGGCGCTGCTCACGGGAGCGGCGCTGCTCGCGGGCGGGGCGCTCGAGGAGACGGTCCCGCCGCAGGCGGCGAGGGCCAGCACCATGCAGAGCGCAAGCGCAATTCCGATCGTTTTTTTCATAAAAGTCCCTCCTCTTCAGACAAATGATTGATTTCCAATTCACAGTGGCCGCACGGGATGCGGCCGCCCCCGAACATGGTTTCGGCGGTATGACCAGTATATCGGGTTTTGGGAAAATCGTCTATTAATTCTGTATAAATCATTGATTCCTTAATAAACATCGAGCGCGGAAAATCCCACCGGAATCGCCTGCATGGCTCCGGCGCGCAAAAAAAAGCATCCCTCGGCCGAGACGGCGGAGGGATGCTTTTGCGGCGGTCGGGGACGGGGCCGTTTGCCCCGCGGCGTCACAGCGCGCGCAGATCGGCGGCGAGGGCGTCGGCCTCCGCCTGCGCGGTGCTCCAACTCGTGCAGAACCGCACGCAGTGGCGGCCGTCCCCGAGGGGCTCCCACGGCTCGAAGACGTAGGCCTGCTCCAGGCGGCGCATCTGCGCCTCGGTGAGCACGGCGAACTGCTGGTTGGTCGGGCTGTCGATCGGCATGGGCAGGCCGCGCTCGAGGCAGGCGGCGCGGATCTGCATGGCGGCGGAGACGGCGTGCGCGCCGATTTCGGCGTAGAGCCCGTTTTCAAACAGGGCGCAGAACTGCGCGCCGAGCAGCCATCCCTTGGCGAGCACGGCGCCGTGCTGCTTCATGCTGGTGAAGAAGTGCGGCAGAAGCGTGGGGTCGGGGAAGACGAGCGCCTCCCCGAAGAGCGCGCCGCATTTCGTGCCGCCGATGTAAAAAGCGTCGGTCAGACGGGCGAGATCGGCGAGCGTCACATCGTTCTGCGCGGCGGCGAGGCCGTAGGCCATGCGCGCGCCGTCCACATACAAAAACAGACCGAAATCGCGGCAGGCGCCGCGGATCGCGCTCAGTTCCGAAAGGGAGTAGAGCGTGCCGAACTCGGTGGGCTGCGAGAGATACACCATGCCGGGCATCACCATGTGCGCGTGCACGGGGTTGTCCCAGAACGCCCGGCAGAACGCGCGGATCGCCTCGGCGGAGAGTTTGCCGTTTTCGTGCGGCAGCGTGAGCACTTTGTGGCCGTTCGCTTCGATCGCGCCGCCCTCATGCACGGCGATGTGGCCCGTGTCGGCGGCGATCACGCCCTGGTAGGGGCGCAGCAGCGCGTCGATCACGACTGCGTTGGTCTGCGTCCCGCCGACGAGGAAATGCACGGCGGCGTTGCGGTCGCCGATCTCGGCGCGGATGAGCGCGGCGGCGCGTTCGCAGAGGGCGTCCTCGCCGTAGCCGAAATAGCCCTCGGAAGCGGTGCGGGCGATCGCTTCCAGAACGGCGGGATGCGCGGCGTGGTTGTAATCGTTGTTGAATCGGATCATGGCGGGAACTTCCTTTCGTCGGGGGATCGTTTGCCCCTATCATATCACAAAATGCGCGCGGCACAAGCAAAATTCCGAAAAAACCGCCGCCCTTTGCGCATAGGCACGGCGGCGGGATCGGCTTTCTTTTTTTTACAAAACGTGATAGAATGGGAGCGGTTCATTTGCCGCCGACGGCGACGTGGTCCTCCGCGTTTTTGATGAGGTTGAGCATCGAAGGCGCGTAGAGCGGATACACCTCGGAAAGAGAAGTGGTCGAGAGCGGCACGGGCGACACTTCGCCGATCTCTCCGAGCGCGGAAAGCCGCTGCCCCTCGCCGGAGGCGATCGCCGCGGCGTTGGCTTCGCACTGCTGCATGGCGGCGGCGCAGTAGCCGCTCGCGAGCGGCGCCGGGACGGAGAACATCGCATCGGGATTCTTGGGATCGGTCTTGTGCAGTACGCGCAGCATGCGGTAGACCGCGAGCATCAAAAACGACGACACCTCGGTGACGAGGGCGCGGTTTTTGGCTTTGGCAAGCAAATCAAAGAGCACGTTGAGCGAATTGAGCAGCAACTTTTTGTTGAGCACGATCTGCAGCCCCGCGCCCGCGACGCGCTCGCTCCCGTCGGCCTCCGGCAGGTCCTGCGCGGTGACGGTCAGCCCCGTGCGGTCCGCCGAGCGGCCGAGCAGGTAGTCGCAGGAGACGTCGTAGTAATCCGCGACGCGCACCAGAAAATCGAGCCCGCATTCGCGGATACCTTTTTCATAGTGCGACAGCAGCGCCTGCGAGATCCCGAGATCCGAAGCGACCTGCTTCTGACTGATATGGCGCTCTGCGCGCAGCAGAGCGAGGATGCGGGGAAACTGTACGTTCATGACCGGGTCACCAACTTCAAAAATTACAGATAGTATATCGAGTATAGCATGCGAAGAGGCCTTTGGGAACAGTTTTTTTCGTTTCCGGATAAAAAACGGCAAATTTCACAAAACAGGGGAGAGAAAAATGGTCACATATAAACTGCACCTGATCCGCCACGGGATGACGGCCGGCAATCTGGAGGGACGCTACGTGGGACGAATGGACATTCCCGTCTGTGCCGAGGGCGTGCGGGAACTGCAGCAGTTGCGCGCGCAGCATACGTATCCGCAGCCTGAGATGGTCTATTGCTCCCCTCTGCTGCGCTGCATGCAGACGGCCGATCTGCTGTTTCCCTCGGCGCCGCTCACGATCGTGGAGGATCTGCAGGAGGTGTCCCTCGGGGATTTTGAGGGGAAGAGCATCCGGGAATTGGGCGGGAGTCCGGCATTCCTCGCGTGGCTCGAGAACTCGGCCGAACACACGCCGCCCGGCGCGCTCGAAACGGGGCGCGAATTTGCCGAGCGCGTGGGATTTGCGCTCAACGCGATCCTGATGAACATGTCGGCCGAACACTACGCCGAGGCGGCCGTCGTCACGCACGGCGGCGTCCTGATGAGCATGTTGTCGCGCTTTGCGCTGCCGCCGCGCCCGATGGGCGAGTGGGCGGTGGCGAACGGATGCGGCTACACGATCCGCACGTCCACGCAGATGTGGATGCGCGACGAGACGTTTGAGATCCTCGGCACGGTGCCCGCAGGGAGCGTGCCGAGGCCCGGCGGGGAGGCGATCTGAAATGGAGAAGCGGTCCTGCGTGCATTATTACTACGGAGACGGCAAGGGAAAGACGACCGCGGCTTTGGGGCTCTGCCTGCGTGCGGCGGGCGCCGGAAAGCGCGTGCTGGTGACGCAGTTCCTCAAGGGCGCGCGCTATTCGGAGCACAGCGCGCTGGAAAAACTCGGCATCGCCGTGGAGGGGACGCCCGCGGCGAAAAAATTCGTCTTCCAGATGACGGACGAGGAACGTGCGGCCGCAAAGGCCGACTGCGGGCGCGTGTTTGCGCTGGCGCGGGAGGCGGCCTGCGGCGGAGCATACGATCTCGTTGTGCTCGACGAGGTGACGGATGCCGTGGCCTGCGGCATGCTGGAGGAATCGGCCCTTGCGGCGCTGATCGAGGCGCGCGCGGATGCGACGGAACTCGTGCTCACGGGCCACGTGCCGCATAGCGTCGCCGCCGACTGCGCAGACTATGTGACGGAGATGAAAAAACACAGGCATCCCTACGACCGCGGCGTGACGGCGCGGCGCGGCATCGAATTCTGACCGGCTTGGAGGGGAGGCTATGGCCTACGGCGCGGCGCTCGGGCGCGAGGCGCGCTTTTTGCTCGCGGGCGCGCGGACGCAGGCGGTCCTGCTTGGTCTGCTGTCGGCGGCCGCCTCCTTCGCGGTGACGCTGCTCGAGTGGTCGGCAGACCGCCTGCTCGGTATCCTGCCGTTGTTTTCGGCGGGGAGGATCAACACGTCCGCGGCCGCGTTTGCGGCCGCCGCTTTGTTTTGGGCGCTCTCGGTCTTGGCGCTGTCGCCGCTCTCGTATGGCATCACGCGCTGGTGCGTCCGCCTCTGCGGGGGAAAACGGGCGTCGGCGTTCTGGTTTTTCGGCTCCCCGCGCCGGTACGCCCGCTCGGTGTGCCTCGGGATCCTGCTGGCGCTGCGGCGCGCGGCGGCCCTGGCGGCCGCTGCGGCGCTCCCTGCGGGGCTCTGGTTCTGCGCGGACGCCTTTGCCGCGCCGGGGAGCGCGCCCGATCCGCCGGCGCTGGGCCTGCGCGTGTGTGCGGCGGCCCTCGCGCCGCTGACGGGCTTTTTCTGCCTGCTGTTCCTGCAGCGGTATGCCCTCGCCGCCGCGGCGCTCGGCATGTCTGAGGACTGCACGGCGCGCGGGGCGCTGCGGCGGTCCGCGCGGGCGATGCGCGGCCGCGAGGGGGAACTGCTGCGCGTGCGTCTCTCGCTTTGGCGCACGGCGCTCTCGCAACTGCTGGTTCTGCCGATTCCGCGGGCGATCCTCCTGCGGCGCACGGTCCTGGCGCTCTATGCGCGCGAACGCCTTTCGCAGCGGTGAGGCGCCGCGCGTTTTCTGTGGACTTTTTTCCCCGCATGCGCTACAATAAAAGCAACTATTTGACGAAAAAAGGCGGCCCGCCCGGGCGCGCCCAAATCCCGCCGCACATCGCGGCAGAAACGAGGGACCCGACATGAGATTGGTGCAATTCTGGAAAAACGGGGCGCCGGCTCTCGGCATCGAGACCGCGCGCGGCGTGATCGACGCGGCGGCGGCCGATCCCGCGGCGCCCGCCACGATGCTGGAAGCCTGCCGCGCGGGGGAGGAAGGGCTGCGGCTTCTCGCGCGCATCGGGCAGGACGCTGCGGCGCCCTGCGCCGACCCCGCTCGGATCGCGCTCGCGCCGGTCGTCACGGGGATGGAGAAGATCCTCTGCGTCGGACTCAACTACGGCGCGCATGCCGCGGAGGTGAAGCAGGAGCGTCCGCCGTTCCCGGCGATCTTCCCCAAGTTCCCGAATACGCTCGCCGCGCACGGCGAGACCGTCAAATTGCCCGCCGGCGCGCGCAAGGTCGATTACGAAGTGGAACTCGTCGTCATCATGGGGCCGGACAAAGCGCCCTTCGCCTACACCGTCGGCAACGACCTTTCGGTCCGCGATTGGCAGAAGGAGTCCCCGACGTGGACGGTCGGCAAGAATGCCGACGGCTTCGGCCCGATCGGCCCTGCCGCCGTGACGGCCGATGTGCTCGATCCGGGCGATCTCGCCATCGGGATGCGGCGCGACGGCGCGGCGGTGCAGTCCGCACGCACGAGCGATATGCTGTTTTCCGTGCCGGAACTGATCGAATACATCGACATGCGCATTCCGCTCAAAGCGGGGGATCTCCTGTTTACCGGCACGCCGAACGGCGTCATCATCGGCATGCCCTACGAGCAGCGCGTGTGGCTCAAGCCCGGCGAGGTGCTTGAGGCGGAGATCGAAGGGATCGGCACACTGCGCACAACATTGGGATGAGGGAGAGACAAAGATGCAATGGATCCTGGCGGCGGCAATTTTGCCCGCTTTCCTGCTGATGTGGTACGTCTTCCGGCTCGATCGCGTCGAAAAGGAGCCGATCGGGCTTTTGCTCGGGCTTGCCGCGGCGGGCGCGGTCGCGTGCATCCCCGCCTCGCTGATCGAGGGGGGCCTGATGTCCTTTTCGATGCGCGCGCTGCCGGAGGGGCCTCCCGTGCTCCTGCAGGCGTTCGTCATCGTTGCCCTTGTGGAGGAGGGCTGCAAACTCTTCTTCCTCCGGCGGATCTCGTGGCGCTCGCGCGCGTTCGACTACCGGTTCGACGGCATCGTGTACGCTGTGGCGGTCTCGCTCGGCTTTGCCGCGCTGGAAAATGTGTTTTACCTTTCGAGTTACGGCATCGACCTCGCGGTCACGCGCGGGTTGCTGGCCGTGCCGGGGCATATGACGTTCTCGGTCTTCATGGGGCTGTTTTATGCGGATGCGAAGCAGGATGCCGCCGACGGGAACGAAGCGGGGCGCCGCCGCAACCTGGCGCTTGCGCTGTTCGTGCCGACGTTGCTGCATGGGTTCTACGATTACTGCCTGATGTCGGGATCGGAGATCCTTGCGCTTGCGTTTTTCGGGTTCGTTGTCGTGCTCGATCTTGCGGCATGGCGCACGGTCCGCCGCCGCGCCGTGAAAGACGCGCCGATCACGCAGCGGTTTTTCCCGTGAGGCGACCGGTTTCGATAAAAAAATTCAGTATCGTATTTTGGACGAAAAAAGTTCAGACTTTAGTCTTGTTATTTTTCTTTAAAATAAGAGGGATTTTTGAATTGACATCCGTTTTTTCTTCCAAAACCGTACAAACAAAATTCTGCGTTGCAGTCTCATAAAAAGTATGCTATGATACCCCCTGTTAAAGGGGGTTTTTCCTATGTCTTCCGGTTTTTTCATTCTCGGCACGATCGTTGTCTACCTGATCGTGATGGTGAGCGTGGGCGCTTACTTCTCCAAAACGAGCGCCTCCACGTCCAACCAGTTCTACATCGGCGGCCGCAGGCTCAGCCCGTTCGTCGCCGCGATGAGCGCGGAGGCCTCGGATATGAGTTCGTGGCTTCTGATGGGGGTCCCGGGCCTCGCCTACTTCACCGGCATCGCCGATGCCGCCTGGACGGTGATCGGCCTCGGCGTGGGCACCTACATCAACTGGCTGGTCGTCGCAAAGCGCCTGCGCCGCTATTCCGTCGTCGCGGGCGATTCGATCACGATCCCCGAGTTCTTTTCCCGCCGCTACCACGATGACAAAAACGTGCTGCGCATGATCGCGGCGATCGTCATCATCGTCTTTTTCATCCCCTACACGGCATCCGGCTTTGCCGCGATCGGCAAACTCTTCCACAGCCTCTTCGGCTGGAACTACACCGCCTCGATGGTGATCGGCGCCGTAATCGTCGTGCTCTATACAGTGCTCGGCGGCTTCATGGCCGTCTCCACGACCGACTTCCTGCAGAGCATCGTGATGACGATCGCCCTTGCGACCGTCCTCGTGTTCGGCATCCACACCGCGGGCGGCTGGGGAGCCGTGTGCGAAAACGCCAACGGCGTCGCGGGCTATCTGAGCCTCACTTCGATGACGAACGTCATCACGCGCGAGGTCACGCCCTACGGCTTCCTCACGATCTGCTCCACGATGGCGTGGGGTCTCGGTTATTTCGGCATGCCGCACATCCTGCTGCGCTTCATGGCGATCGAGGATGAGGAGAAGATCAAGATGTCCCGCCGCATCGCTTCGATCTGGGTGGCCGTCGCCATGGTCGTCGCCATCGTGATCGGCCTCGTCGGCTATGCGATGAGCGTCAACGGCAGCATCGCCCTGTTCGAGTCGAACGCCGCCGCGGAGAGCGTGATCGTCAAGATCGCCGACTTGCTCGCCACACACGGCGCGGCCGCTGCGATCATTGCGGGCCTGATCCTTGCGGGGATCCTCGCCTCGACGATGTCCACGGCCGATTCGCAGTTGCTGGCGGCCTCCTCGAGCGTCTCGGAAGACCTTGTCAAGGGCTTTTTCGGTGTGAAACTGACGAGCAAACAGACGCTTTTCATCGCGCGCCTCACGGTCGTTGCCATCAGCGCGGTGGGCATCCTGCTTGCGCGCAACCCCGACAGTTCGGTGTTCCGCATCGTCTCCTTTGCGTGGGGCGGTTTCGGCGCGGCGTTCGGCCCGACCGTCCTGCTCGCGCTTTTCTGGAAGCGCTCGAACCGCCAGGGTGCCCTCGCGGGCATGGTCGCGGGCGGCGTGATGATCTTCGTTTGGAAATTCCTGCTGCGCCCGCTGGGCGGTGCGTGGAATATCTATGAACTGCTGCCGGCCTTCCTGATCGGCCTCGCCGTCAACGTCGTCGTCAGTCTGGCGACGCCCGCGCCCGACGAGAGCATTGTCAAGGAGTTTGAATCCGTATAACCGTCCGATCATTCCAAACGGGGCGCCCCGCGCAGGGCGCCCCGTTTTTTGTGCGCAGATGGGGTGAATATCCATGCATCGTGCGGATATGCGCGCCTCGGCACCATCATTTTGACCAAGCGCTTTTAAAATCTCGTAAAAGAAAACGGAAAAGCGACCAAAAATTTCCGTGAAATGAATATTCATTCAAAAATTCCTTGACATATTCAATAAATATTCGTATAATCGGGATACGGTCGGCCAAGCGGGCACCGGGCCGGTTTGGCCGATCCCCGATCGGAGGGGGAGAAGATCCATGACAAAAGTGTTTATCGACGGCAGCGTCGGCACGACGGGCCTGCGGATCCGCGAGCGCCTGGCGGCGCGCCCCGAACTGGAGTTGATCGTCCTGCCCGAGGAGATCCGAAAGGACGTCAAGGCGCGGGAGGAGGCCATCAATGCGGCGGATGTCGCGTTCTTCTGCCTGCCGGATGCGGCGGCGGTCGAGGCGGCCGGGTTGGCCCACGGCGACACCGCCGTGATCGACACCTCCACGGCCCACCGGACGGCCCCGGGCTGGACCTACGGTTTCGCGGAACTCAAAGGGCAGCGCGAAGCGATCGCCGCTTCCAGGCAGGTGGCGAACCCGGGCTGCCACGCGAGCGGCTTTATCGCGTTGGTGGAGCCGCTTGTGCGCGAGGGGCTGCTTGCGCCGGATACCGCGCTGACGTGTTTTTCCGTGACGGGCTATTCCGGCGGCGGCAAGAGCATGATCGCGGAATACGAGGCTGAAAACCGCCCGCCGCAACTCGATTCGCCGCGGCAGTACGCCCTTTCGCAGAGCCATAAACACCTGCCGGAGATGGCGAAGGTCTGCGGGCTGCAGACGGCGCCGGCCTTCTGCCCGATCGTGGCGGACTACTACAGCGGCATGGTCGTGACGGTGCCGGTCTTTGCGAAGGATCTGCGATGCACGCCGGAGGAAATCCGGGCACTCTACCGGGCCTGCTACGCGGGTCCCGTCGTCCACTACGACGAGTGCCCCGCGGGCATGGTCGCGGGCAACGCGCTGAGCGGGCGCGACGATATGAGCGTCACGGTCGCGGGAAGCGAGGAGCGCATCCTGCTGATCTCCTGCTTCGACAACCTCGGAAAAGGCGCGTCGGGCGCTGCCATCCAGAATCTGAATATCCTGCTCGGGCAGGACGAAACAACGGGCTTGATCCTTTGAGATCGGAGGGAACGGATTTGAAAAACATCGAAGGCGGCGTGTGCGCCGCAAAGGGATACACGGCCGCGGGCATCCACTGCGGCATCCGCAAAAGCCGCGCCAAGAAAGATCTGGCGCTGATCTTTTCGAGCGTGCCGGCGCACGCGGCGGCGGTCTACACCTCGAATCTGGTGAAAGGCGCGCCGCTGACGGTCACCAAGGCCCACATCGCGGACGGCGCCGCGCAGGCGGTGCTGTGCAACAGCGGCAACGCCAACACCTGCAACGCGAACGGCATCGAGATCGCCGAGCAGATGAGCGATCTGGCGGCGCAGGCGCTCGGCATCTCGCCGCAGGACGTGATCGTGGCCTCGACGGGCGTGATCGGCCAGCCGCTGGAGATCGAACCGATCGCAGCCAAGATGGGCGAACTGGCTTCGCTGCTCTCTGAGGCGGGCAGCCCCGACGCCTGCGAGGCGATCATGACGACCGACACCAAGCCCAAGGAAATCGCCGTGGAGTTCACCCTCGGCGGCAAGACCTGCCGGCTGGGCGGCATCGCCAAGGGCAGCGGCATGATCCACCCCAACATGGCGACGATGCTGGTATTCCTCACCACGGACGCCGCGATCTCCTCCAAACTGCTCCGAAAGGCGCTTTTGGGCGACGTGCAGAACACGTTCAACATGGTCAGCGTCGACGGGGACACCTCGACGAACGACATGGTCAGCATCCTGGCCAACGGGTTGGCGGGCAATGCCGAGGTGACCGCGGAGGGCGCCGATTTCGACGCGTTCATGCAGGCGCTCAACACGGTCACGGTCTGGCTCTGCCGGGCGATCGCCGCCGACGGAGAAGGCGCCACGAAACTGCTGGAGTGCGCGGTGACAGGCGCGAAGGACGAAGCGGCGGCCAAAACGGTCGCCAAGAGCGTGATCTGCTCGAGCCTCATCAAGGCCGCCATGTTCGGCGAGGACGCCAACTGGGGCCGCGTGCTCTGCGCGATCGGCTACAGCGGCGCCCCGGTGGACGTCTCCAAGGTGGGCGTTGTGTTCCGCTCCGCAGCGGGCAGCGTGGAGGTCTGCAAAGGCGGCGCGGGGATCCCCTTTTCGGAGGAACAGGCCGCCGAGGTGCTCCACGAGAGCGAGATCGAGATCCTCGTCTCCCTCGGGGACGGCGCGGCGGCTTCCACGGCATGGGGCTGCGATCTGAGTTATGAATACGTGAAGATCAACGGAGACTACCGGACATGAAAGAGAACCAGAATTTCTCCAACGCCCAGCGGGCGCAGGTGCTCACCGAGGCGCTGCCGTATATCAAGCACTACAACGGGCGCATCGTCGTCGTCAAATACGGCGGCAACGCCATGATCAGCGAGCAGCTGCGCCAGCAGGTGATGGAGGATATCGTCCTGCTGTGGCTGGTGGGCGTCAAAGTGGTGCTGGTGCACGGGGGCGGCCCCGAGATCAGCGAACTGATGGAGCGCCTCGGCAAGCAGGCAGAGTTTGTGGACGGCTTGCGCGTCACCGATCGGGAGACCGTCGAGATCGCCCAGATGGTGCTGGCGGGCAAGATCAACAAGAACCTCGTCAACCTGCTGCAGATGAAGGGCGGCAGCGCCATGGGCATCTCAGGCATCGACGGCGGGCTGATCCAGGCCAGAATGAAACACCCGCGCCTCGGCTATGTCGGCAGCATCACGGGCATCGATATCCGCCCCGTGACCGATCTGCTCGAGCGCGGCTACATCCCCGTGATCTCCACTGTGGGCGGCGACCGCGAGGGCAACGTCTACAATATCAACGGCGATACCGCCGCGGCGCACATCGCGGGCGCGCTGGGCGCCGACCGTCTGATCATGATGACGGACATCGCGGGCGTGCTGCGCGACCGGGATGACCCGAGCACGCTGCTGCCGCGCCTCACGATCGAGGAGGCGGTGGACCTGTTCCAGCGGGGCGTCATCGCGGGCGGTATGATCCCGAAGGTGGAGTGCTGCATCGACGCGATCCATCTCGGGGTGGAGAGCGCCATCATCATGGACGGCCGCGTGCCGCATTCCATCCTGATGGAGATCCTCACCGACGAGGGCGCGGGCACCATGGTCGTCAATACGGAAGGAGCGTAAATCGGATGGATATCAAAACAATGGACCGGGAATACGTCGCCAACACCTACGCCCGTTTCCCGGTGCAGATCGTATCGGGAAAGGGCTCGGTCGTCTGCGACGAAACAGGCAAAGAGTACATCGACATGGGCAGCGGCATCGGCGTGACGGCTTTCGGCATCGCGGACGACGCGTGGCAGGCCGCCGTGACCAAGCAGCTCGGCATGCTGCAGCATATGTCGAATCTCTACTACACGGAGCCGTGCGCGAAACTGGCGCAGATGCTCTGCGAGCGCACGGGGATGAAGAAGGTCTTTTTCAGCAACTCGGGCGCGGAGGCCAACGAGTGCGCCATCAAGGCGGCCCGCAAATATGCCGCGGAAAAGAAAGGGCCGGAATATTTCACGATCGTCACGCTGAAAAACAGTTTCCACGGCCGCACGATCACCACGCTGGCCGCCACGGGGCAGGACCGCTTCCATGCGCTGTTCCAGCCGCTCACCCCCGGCTTCGTCCATGCCGAAGCCAACAACTTTGCGGATGTGAAGGCGCAGGCGCTCGCCAACAAGACAGCCGCGATCCTGATCGAGTGCGTGCAGGGCGAGGGCGGCGTGATCGGCCTGGAGAACGACTTCGTCCGGAAGGTGGCGGCGTTCTGCGCCGAACAGGATCTCCTGCTGATCGTCGACGAGGTGCAGACCGGCAACGGCCGCACCGGCGCGCTCTATGCCTGGATGAACTACGGCATCCAGCCCGACATCGCCTCCACGGCGAAGGGCCTCGGCGGCGGCTTGCCGCTGGGCGCGACGATGCTGGGCGAAAAGGTGAAAGACGTTCTGGGCAGCGGCGACCACGGCTCCACCTTCGGCGGGAATCCCGTCTGCTGCGCGGGTGCGATCAGCATCCTGCAGCGTATCGACGAGAGCCTGCTGCGGGAAGTCCGCGAAAAGAGCGCGTACGTGTTCTCCGCGCTGCAGGGCGCCGCGGGCGTGGAGAGCGTCAGCGGCATGGGCCTGATGATCGGCGTCAAAACGACGAAACCGGCGGCCGAGGTGGTCGCCGGCTGCATCGAGAAGGGCGTGCTGTGCCTCACCGCCAAGGAAAAAGTGCGCCTGCTGCCCGCGCTCAACATCCCTATGGATACGCTGGAAAAGGCGGTGGGCATCATCGCGGAGGCCTGCGCGCCGTAACGGCGCTTCGGTTCATAAAGGAGCGGAGAGGGCATGCAACCAAATCTCAAGGGCAGGGATTTTCTCAAACTGCTCGATTTTACCCCCGCGGAGATCACGGCGCTGCTGGATCTCGCGGCAAAACTCAAGGAACAGAAACGGGCGGGCATCCCCCACCGGCTGCACGAGGGGAAGAACGTGGCGCTGATCTTTGAAAAGACCAGCACCCGCACCCGCTGCAGTTTCGAGGTGGCGGCTTCCGATCTCGGCGCCCGCGCGGTGTATCTCGATCCGCAGGGCTCCCAACTCGGGAAAAAAGAGAGCATCGCGGATACGGCGCGGGTGCTCTCCCGCATGTTCGACGGCATCGAGTACCGCGGCTTCGGGCAGGAGCGGGTGGAAACGCTCGCAAAATACGCCGACGTGCCGGTGTGGAACGGCCTGACCGACGAATTCCATCCCACGCAGATCCTGGCGGACTTCCTCACGATCCGCGAGCAGTTCGGTTCTCTCGCGGGGCGCAAATTGGTCTACATGGGGGACGCCCGCTTCAACATGGGCAACTCCCTGATGGTGGGATGCGCCAAAATGGGGCTGCAGTTCGTCGCCTGCGCGCCGCAGGCGTACTTTCCCGATGCGGCGCTGATCGGGCAATGCCGCGCGATCGCCGAGCAGACGGGCGCGGCGCTCTCCTTCGAGACCGATCCGATGCGGGCGGTTTCGGGCGCGGACGCGATCTACACGGACATCTGGGTCTCGATGGGCGAGCCCGAGAGCGTCTGGGCGCAGCGCATCCGCGATCTGCTGCCCTATCGGGTAGACCGAAACCTGATGGATGCGGCGGGGCCGCAGTGCCGCTTTTTGCATTGCCTGCCCGCCTACCACGATCTCGAGACGGAGAACGGCAGGGCGATTCACGAGGCGTTCGGCCTCGACTGCATGGAGGTCACAAACGAGGTGTTCGAGGGGCCGCAGTCGGTCGTGTTCGACGAGGCGGAGAACCGCCTGCACACGATCAAGGCCGTGATGGCGGCCACCCTGTGAGCGCATCCGGCAAAAAACCGGCGCGGCCGCTTGGCCGCGCCGGTTTTTGGTGCATTCAGCGCTTTTCGAGATCGCGGTGCGCGATCGCAACGCCGGGAAAGCGCTCCTGCAGATGTTCGCCTACCAACTGCGCGAACGTGACCGAGCGGTGGTGCCCGCCTGTGCAGCCGAACGCGACGACGAGGTGGCTCTTGCCCTCCTCGGCGTAGAGCGGGACGGAAAAATCCAGCAGCCCGAGGATGCGCGAGAGCATCTCCCGGCTCACGGAAGAATCCATCACATAAGCGCGCACGTCCCCGTCGAGACCGGTCTTGTGCTTGAGCGCTTCCACATAAAAGGGATTGGGCAGGCAGCGCACGTCGAAGACGAGGTCCGCCTCGTGCGGGATGCCGTTTTTGAAGCCGAAGGAGAGGCACTCGATCGTCATCGTGCCGCGCGTCTCGTCGCGGAACAGTTCCGCGATGCGCCCCTTGAGCACGGAAACGCTCGTGTGCGACGAATCGAGGATGTAATCGGCGCGCTGTTTCGCATCCGCGAGCAGGCTGCGCTCGAGCGCGATCGCTTCGGGCAGGCCGGCTGCGCCGCGGCCGATCAGCGGGTGACGGCGCCGGCCCTCTTTGTAGCGGTCGAGCAGCACGTCGTCCGAGGCGTCCAGAAAGAGCAGGCGATAGGGGCGGCCGATCTCGTGCAGGCGGTCGAGCACCTCGCCGAACTGCGAGAACAGGTCGCCGGCGCGCGCGTCGACGACGATGGCCATGCGGTCGTCCGCCCCGCCCGAGGCGCGCAGCATCGCAAAGCGGTCGACAAGTTGGGGCGGCACGTTGTCCACGCAGAAATAACCGATGTCCTCCAGGGCGTCGATCGCGGTCGATTTTCCCGCGCCGGACATGCCCGTCACGATGATCAGGCTCAAGCGGATCCCCCTTCCTGCGGCGAGCGCGGCGCAGGGCCGCGCAAAACGGATTCTACCATACAGTATACCATGAAACGACGGGGTTGGACAGGCTCGGGAAAAATTCTTTTTTTCCCTGCAAACAAATGCAGAGAAAGCGGCACTAAAAAAGCGAACCGATCACCGAAAGGAGGAAATCGCGATATGAAAACGAAACACACCCGCATCATCGCCGCGCTGCTGCTGGCGCTGATGCTGTGCCTGGCCGCCTGCGGCGGCAGCGGCAAAAGCGCAGGATCCGCCTCGTCCGTGGCCATGTATGCCGCGCCGCAGGCGGCGGCCCCCGCCTACGACGAAGCCGAGGACTACGGGCCCGGGGAAATCGCTTATAAAACGGCCGATTCGATCGCCGCGGGAGGGGGCGCCGAGACGCCCCGGATCGAAACCGACCGCAAGATCGTCTACACCGGCTCGATGGACCTGCAGACGAAGGAATTCGACGAGGCCCTCGCGGCGATCACCGACCTGGTGAACGGGGCGGGCGGTTACATCTCCTCGCAGGAGGTCACCGGCCGCAGCCTGACCTACCGCGGCAACTACTACGAGCGCCGCGCCAACCTGACAGTGCGCGTCCCCGCCGCCAAATTCGAGGACCTGATGACGGGCGTTGCGGGCATCTGCAACGTGACCGACCGCTCGGTCTGGACCGACGACATCAGCGAGCGCTACTACGACGCCGAGGCCCACCTCACCACCCTGCGGCTGCAGGAGGAGCGCCTGCTGGAAATCCTCTCCAAGGCCGAAAAACTCGAGGATGTCATCACGCTGGAGCAGGCCCTCTCCGACGTCCGCTACGAGATCGAATCGCTCACCGCGCAACTGCGCCGCATGAACGACCGCGTCGACTACTCCACGCTCAACCTCTCCCTGCAGGAAGTCGTGGAATACAGCGAGATCGAGACGAAGCCCGTCACCTTCGGCGAGAAGGCCGCGGAGGCCGCCCGCCGCTCCGCCCGCAGCATCCGCGGGTTCTTTGAGGACCTGATCCTGTGGATCATCGAGGATCTGCCGCTCGCGCTGCTGTGGATCGTGCTGATCGCCGCCGCGCTGTGGGTGATCGTGCGCGTGCTGCGCCTCATCTTCCGCAAGAGCGGCGCAACCGCTCCGAAGAAACCGCTCTTCCGCCGCAGGAAGAAAGACACTGCGCCATCCGACGATCCTTCCGCCCCGCCGCAGGCGTAAGGACGAACCGCAGCGCCCCCGCCGCTTTCCCGAAAGCGGCGGGGGCGCCCGCTGTCCCCCCCTCTTTGACATCCCCGGAAAAAGCGGTATAATATAAGAAAGTTCTCATATTTTGGAGGAGACTATGCCGGGGACCTACAAAACGCGCCAGCGCGCCCGCATCACGGCGCTGCTGGCCGAACACCGCGAATCGCATCTGTCGGCCGAAGAGATCTGGCGGCTTTTGAGAGAGCGGGGCGACACCGTCAGCCGCGCGACGATCTACCGCGCCCTCGACCGCCTGGTCGAACAGGGCGAGGTGCGCCGCTACGCGGCGGGAGACGGCGCATACGCCTGCTACCAGTTGGCGGACGAGCACTGCAGCGAGCATTACCACTTCCGCTGCACGGCCTGCGGCTGCGTTTTGCACGTGGAGTGCGAACACATCGACGCGATCGCCGCCCATATCCGGGAGGAGCATGGCTTTTTGCTCGACGGCACGCGGACGGTGTTTTACGGCCTGTGCGCGGACTGCGCGAAGGGGGAGACGCCATGAGACCCTTCGCGGCGCCGCGCGCGGGGGGAGCGCCTCTGCGCGGGGAGGCCGCGCAAAAGGTGAACCTCGCCTGCGCGATGGTCATCTTCGGAACGATCGGCGTGTTCGTCCGCCATATCCCGTATTCCTCGGGGGTGATCGCCCTCGCCCGTTCTGCGATCGGCACGGCGTTCCTGCTCGTCTGGATGCGCGCCCGCCGCATCCCGCTCGACGGCGCATCCGTCCGGCGCAATCTGCCGCTGCTCGCCGTTTCGGCGACGGCGATGGCCTTCAACTGGATCCTGCTGTTCGAAGCTTACCGCTACACGACGGTCGCGGTCGCCACGCTCTGCTACTACCTCGCGCCCGTCTTTGTGATCGCCGCTTCGCCCTTCGCGCTTGGGGAGCGGCTGACGGCGCGGAAAGCCCTGTGCGTGTTTGCGGCGCTCGTCGGGATGGTGTTCGTTTCGGGCGTGCCGGAATCGGGACTGCCGGACGCCTCGCAGGCGCGCGGCATCCTCTACGGCGTGGGCGCGGCGGCCCTTTACGCCACGGTGATGCTGCTCAACAAACGGATGCGCGCGATCGGCGTCTACGACCGCACGGTCTGGCAACTCGGCATCTCCGCCGCGGCGATGCTCGTCTATGTGCTGGCGACGGGGCGTTTTTCCGCGCTGCAGCCGGCACCCGCCGCCGTCGGGATGACGATTCTCGTCGGCATTGTGCACACGGGGATCGCCTACGCGCTCTATTTCGGCTCGCTGGGCGAACTGCGCGCGCAGACGGTCGCCATCATGAGTTATATCGATCCCGTTGTCGCGATCCTGCTCTCGGTGCTGCTGCTGCGAGAACCGACGACGGCGCTCGCCATGCTCGGCGCGGCGCTCGTATTGGGCTCCACGCTCGTCAGCGAGGCAGGCTCATAACCTTCTGCCCCATGACAGGAGAATTTTCCATGCAGACTTGGATCCGTTCCCTCCGCGTGAAAAACCTGGTGATGCTCACGGCGGCCGGCATCGTCAACGCCGTCGGCGTCACGATGTTTCTGGCGCCGGTGCAGTTGTATGACAGCGGCATCTCCGGCACCTCGATGCTGCTCGGGCAGATCACGCCGCCATGGCTTTCACTCTCGGTGTTCCTGCTGCTGCTCAATCTTCCGCTGTTTTTCTACGGGCTGCGGCGGCAGGGCGCGGTGTTCACGGCCTACGCCATATACGCCGTGGCGATCTATGCGCTTTGCGCATGGCTCATCACGGATGTTCTGCCGGTCGATGTGAGCATCGCCTCGCCGATCGCGGAGAGCGACCTGCTTTTGTGCGCGCTGTTCGGCGGCGCGATCTCGGGCATCGGCAGCGGCCTTGCGATCCGCTTCGGCGGCGCGATGGACGGCATCGAGGTGATGGCCGTGATCTTTGCGAAGCGCCTGGGCGTGAGTGTCGGCACGTTTGTGATGGCCTACAACATGCTGCTCTATGTGATCTGCGGCTTTGTGATGCAAAGTTGGATCCTGCCGCTGTATTCGATCGTCGCCTACATGGCCGCGGTCCGCACCGTCGATTTCATCGTCGACGGCATCGACGCCGCCAAGGCCGCGATGATCGTGACCGAGAACCCCGAGGGCGTCAGCGCGGCGCTGATGGAGACCTTCGGCAGCGGCGCGACGCGTATCGAGGCCCTCGGCACTTATTCGGGTGAGGCGAAAACGATCGTCTACTTTGTCGTGAACCGATTCCAGACGGCGCGGCTGCGCACGCTCGTGCACGAGGCCGACCCGCGGGCGTATATCACGATCACCGACGTTGCGGACGTGTTCCGCTTCAACCAGGATGCTTGAAAAGACGAAACGAAAGCGAGGGGCGGCTGCCCCTCGCTTTCCGATGCGCTCATTTTTTGGCAAAAGCGCTTTTGGTACAGCAAATCTTCCCCGCAGCAGCCCGATCGCGTTTTCGCACGGGGGCCGTGCGCGGACGTCCGGCGCCGGTCAAAGCCGTTTGCGCAGCGCTTCCATCGCGGTTTCGTGGGCGGTGCTCTTGGCGTCGGAGAAGGCGCGCAGCAGGCGCGAAGCGCCGAACGGCCCGTGCTCCAGCAGCGCGCGCTGCCGCTCGATCAGTTCATTCATGCGTTCCTGCTGGCGCAGCATCAAATCGAGGCGTTCCTGCTCCAGCGTGCCTACGAACGCGTCGCGCACGGTGCGCAACAGTTCGGTGCGCTCTTCGGCGGCGGCGCGCAACTCATCCGCCTGCTCCTGCGCGCCCGCGCGCAGCATCACGGCGAAACGCTCGGCCGAGTCCACAAGTTGCTGGCGGCGCTGCTCCAATTCCGCGCCTCGGTCCATGGCGGCAAAGGTCGATTCGGAGATCATCTGCGTCATCTTGTCGGAAACTTCGTGCAGGCGGTCGGCCACCTCGTCGATCTCTCCGAGGCGGCGGTTGAGCCGGATGAGGGTACGCACCGTCGCGGCGGCGTCGGCGAGGAAAAGGGCGCAGAAGACCGCCAGCAGAACGGCGCTCAGCGTCGGCGGCAGCGCGGCGACAAAGCGGCGCACCGGCGGATGGATCACATCGAGCGCCAGCATGCAGGCGAGGCCCCACGCGAGCGAGAATTTCAGGCAGACATAGCCGCCGATGTTGAAAGGGAGATCGGAGTAATCCCACCACCGCTGATGGAAGAGTTTTTCGAGCACGAAGCCGGTGGCCCACTCGATCGCCGTGGTGAGCACGACCGAGCCGAGGAAGAAGACCGGGGGATCCTCCGAGATCGGCGTGAGGCACGTGATGACGACGACCATTCCCGCCCCGTAGATCGGGCAGACCGGCCCGTTGAGAAAACCGCGGTTGACGATTTTCCCTTTCGTTGCGGCGGCGTAGCACACCTCGAGCATCCAGCCCGCGCAGGCGTAGATCAGAAAATACCAGAGGATCGTTTGCAAGGGCATGGGTTTCAACTCCCGTCGATTTGTTTTGCGTCGCTTTCCTCGGGGGCTGCCCCGAGAAAATCGCTGGCGAGCGCCGCGCCCGATGTGAGCGCGCCCCGCCCGTATTTGCCGCGCAGCGTATCCACGGTGCGCTCCAGCCTGCGCTGTCGCTCGCGGTCGCCGACCGAAGAGCCGAAAAACGAGACCTGCTCCTCATATTCGCTCTCGGCGGGCAGCAGGTTCATCGCCGTCACCGTGAGCATGCGGATGGGCCGGCGCGCGCTCCATTCCCTGCGCCAAATCGCAAGGCAGGCGTCCGTCAGTTCGCGGGCGAGCGAAGTTGGGCGTTCCAGCGTGCGGCGCCGCGTGATTGTGCGCAGCGCGGTGTCGCGCATCGAGAGCTGCACCGTGCGGCAGCAACAGCCCTTGCGGCGCATCCGCGCGGCCACCTCGTCCGCCAGGACGGCGATGCCCACGCGCACGTCTGCCTCCCCGAGCAGGTCGCGGCGGAACGTGGAACCGTTGCCGATGCTCTTTACCTCCCGCTCTTCCCCGATGGGGCGCACGGGCGAGGGGTCGATGCCGTTTGCGTAATCGTGTAGCAGTTCGCCGGCCTGGCCGAGACGGTGGGCGAGCATGGTGCGGTCCGCATGGGCGAGCTGCCCGATCGTTTCGATGCAGAGGGCGGAAAGTTCCCTGCGGGTGGCCGCGCCGACATAGAGCAGCGACCCCACCGGCAGCGGCCACACGATGCGCTCCACATCCTCGCGGGCGATCACGGTGGTGGCGTCAGGCTTTTTGTAGTCGGAGCCGAGTTTGGCGAACACCTTGTTGAAGGAGACGCCTACGGAGATTGTGAGCCCCGTTTCGCGGCGCACCTCGGCGCGCAGACGGTCGGCGATCTCGCAGGCCGTGCCGAACAGGTGCATGCTGCCGGTGATGTCGAGCCACGATTCGTCGATGCCGAAAGGCTCCACGAGATCGGTATAACGTTCGTAGATCGCATTGACGCGGCGCGAATAATCGCGGTAGGCGTCGTAGTGGGGACGGGCCAGGCGCAGTTGCGGGCATTTGCGCTGCGCCTGCCAGATCGTTTCGGCGGTCTGCACGCCGAAGCGCTTCGCAGCCTCGTTCTTCGCCAGGATGATGCCGTGGCGGCTTTCCGGGTCGCCGCAGACGGCCATGGGCCCGCTGCCGAGCGACGGATCGAGCACGGTTTCGACCGAGGCAAAGAAACTGTTGCAGTCGCAGTGCAGAATGACGCGGTCCATGTGCTCGCCCCCTCGAAAAGAACAACCGTTCTTATTCGATCATACCGCACAGCGGCGGCAAATGCAAGGAAAATGTAAAGTTTTTTTGTTTTTGCTGACAAAAGACGAAAAAGATAGTACAATTATTCTATACGGATGCGCGCAGGCGCATTCACGCGAACGCAGACAAGGGGGAAACAAAATGAGACTCACTTTCCTCGGGGCGACGCACGAGGTCACCGGCAGTTGCTACTGCCTGCAGGCTTGCGGAAAGACCGTCCTGATCGAATACGGGATGGAGCAGGGCGCAGATCACTTTGAAAACGAGTCGCTGCCGATCGCGGAGAACGAGATCGACTGCGTCTTGCTCACCCACGCGCATATCGACCACTCCGGAAAACTCCCCGTCCTGTTCAAGAACGGCTTTTCGGGCGAGATCCACGCGACCGACGCCACCTCGGATCTCTGTGCGATCATGCTGCGCGATTCGGCGCATATCCAGGAGTTTGAAGCGGAATGGCGCAACCGCAAGGGCAAGCGCGCCGACCGGGAAGAATATATCCCCCTCTATACGATGGAGGACGCCGAGGCGGCGATCGCGGCTTTCGTCAGCCACCCCTACGACGAGCGGTTTGAACTCGTCCCGGGCATCGAGGTGCGCTTTATCGACGCGGGGCACCTGCTCGGCTCGGCTTCGATCGAGGTCTGGGTCACCGAGGAGGGCGTGACGAAAAAGATCGTGTTCTCGGGCGACATCGGCAACCTGCACCAGCCCCTGATCCGCGACCCGAGTTACCCCGAGGATGCGGATTACGTGCTGACGGAATCCACCTACGGCAACCGCAACCACGCGGAGACACGCGCCGACTACGTGGCCGAACTCGCCGCCGTGATGCAGCGCACATTCGACCGCGGCGGCAACGTGGTGATCCCCTCCTTCGCGGTGGGACGCACGCAGGAGATGCTCTACTTCCTGCGCGAGATCCGCACGAAAAATCTCATCAAAGGGCACGACTACGAGGTCTATGTGGACAGCCCGCTTGCGATCGAGGCGACCAACATTTTCCACGAAAACGCGCTCGACTGCTTCGACGAGGAGACGATGGAACTGCTGCGCGCGGGCGTGAACCCGATCACGTTCGACGGGCTGCGTCTCGCCGTGACCGCGGACGAATCGAAGGCCATCAACTTCGACACCACCCCCAAGGTCATCATCTCCGCGAGCGGCATGTGCGAGGCGGGCCGCATCAAGCACCACCTCAAGCACAACCTCTGGCGCAGGGAATGCACGATCCTGTTCGTCGGCTATCAGGCGATCAACACAACGGGCCGCGCAATCGTGGACGGCGCCGAGAGCGTAAAACTCTTCGGCGAGCGCATCAGCGTCAAGGCGGAGATCGCCCAACTCACGGGCATGAGCGGCCACGCCGACCACGACGGTCTGCTGCGCTGGATCGGCAATTTCTCGAAGAAGCCGGAAAAGGTGTTCGTCGTGCATGGCGACCCGACCGTCTGCGAGGCCTATACCGAAGAACTCAAAGGCCTCGGATACGACGCCTATGCGCCGTACTCCGGCGCGCAGTTCGATCTCGCTGCAGGCGCGCTTACTTACGAGGCGCAGCCGAAGCCGATCCGCAAGGACTACGCAGCGGAGCGCGCGGAAACGATGTTTGCCCGCCTGCTGGGAGCCGGCAAGCGCCTGCTCACCGTGATCGAGCACAACCGCGGCGGCGCCAACAAGGACCTTGCCCGTTTTGCCTCGCAGATCGACTCGCTCTGCGACAAGTGGGACCGCTGAAACCGTTTCGCAGCGCCCCCGGAGACCCGGGGGCGCTGTTGTTTGCGGCGTCCGCGCCCGAATTGTGGAAAGTGGGGAAAAAGATCCGCTTTTCCGGCACATTTTCGGGAGAAAGGCGGTTGACAGGCCCTGTCGGATTATGGTAAAATGCATCCGACAACCGAAGCCATGATAGAGGCGCGGAATCCATCAGTACCGTCCCTTGGGCGCTCAAACGCCGGGGAAGGGGCGCGAAAGGGGATTTTGCCGAAGTGAGAAGCCGTTTGAGCGGCGGATCGCTGGGCGGCCGGAGAAGATCCTGTCGACTGTCGCAGAGATGCGGAGTGCTATCTGACGCTGATGGATTTTCGAGAATGAGAACCCGCGGCCGGAGCACAACGCTTCGGTCGTAATTTTTTACCCGTCAAACGGGGAAGGGAAGGAACAAAGTATGAGAACCAACCGAATCACCGCAATTCTTCTTGCCGCCGCCATGGTATTGGCGCTGGCAGCCTGCGGCGGCGCGTCCGCCCCGGCTTCGTCCGCAGCACCCGCCTCCTCGGCCGCGCCCGCTTCCAGCGAGGCCGCCGGCTTCACCGGCGTGGAGGACGGCGTCCTCACCGTCGCGATGGAGTGCGCCTACGCCCCCTACAACTGGAGCCAGCCCGACGACTCCAACGGCGCCGTGCCGATCAAGGATTCCAACCAATTTGCCAACGGCTACGATGTGATGATGGCTCAGCGCCTCTGCGAGGCAAACGGCTGGCAGCTCGAGGTCGTGCAGCTCGACTGGGATTCCCTGATCCCCGCTGTGCAGTCCGGCATCGTTGACGCCGTCATCGCCGGCCAGTCCATGACGGCCGACCGCATGGAGTCCGTCGATTTCGCGGGCCCCTATCTCTATGCCACGATCGTCTGCCTCACGCGCGAGGGCAGCAGTTTCGCGGGCGCGAAGAGCATCGACGACCTCGCCGGCGGCTCCTGCACGAGCCAGTCCGGCACGATCTGGTACGACAGTTGCCTGCCCCAGATCGCGGGCGCAAACATCCAGCCTCCGGCGGAATCCGCCCCCGCGATGCTGATGGCGCTTGAGACGGGCACGGTCGACTTTGTCTGCACCGATATGCCCACCGCGCAGGGCGCGATGATCGCCTATCCCGATATGGTCCTGCTCGATTTCGCCGGCAGCGCCCACGATTTCGAGGTTTCCGATGAGGACATCAACATCGGTATCTCCGTGCAGAAGGGCAACACCGTCCTCAAGGATGCGCTCGACAGTGTCCTCTCCACGATGACGGCCGACGATTTCAACGCCCTCATGGCCGAGGCGATCGCCGTCCAGCCCCTGAGCGAGTAAGGCTCTGATTTCGCCCCCGAAAGGAGCGATCCCCCATGTTCCTGCAGCGGATGCAGTTGCTGTTTTCCGATGTCTCGTCGCTGTGGAGCAAATACGGCGGCATGTACTGGACCGGTGTGCGCAACACGCTGATCCTCGCCGTCGTTGCAACGGCGATCGGCTGTCTGATCGGCTTTATCTGCGGCATTCTGCAGACGATCCCCCACACCAAGAACGATTCCCCGGTCAAGCGGGTCATCCTTGCGGTGATCCGCGCGATTGTGCGCGTCTATGTGGAGGTGTTCCGCGGCACGCCGATGATCCTGCAGGCCGTCACGATCTTCTACGGGCTGCCGTATTTCACCGGCAACGCCGTGCAGTTCACGAATAAGTGGACGGTTGCGATCATCGTCGTCTCGATCAACACGGGCGCCTACATGGCGGAGTCCGTCCGCGGCGGCATCCTCTCGATCGATCCCGGGCAGACCGAGGGCGCCAAGGCCATCGGCATGACCCACCTGCAGACGATGACGAGCGTCATCCTGCCGCAGGCGCTGCGCAACATTATGCCGCAGATCGGCAACAACTTCATCATCAACGTCAAGGATACGTCGGTGATGTTCATCATCGGCTTTTTCGATTTCTTTGCGGTGCACAAGTCCGTTTCGGGCGCGGTGTTCAAATATTTCCCGTCCGCGGCGATCGAGATGGTCGGCTACCTGTGCATGACGCTGATCGCGTCCTTCCTGCTGCGCTGGCTCGAACGCAAAATGGACGGCGCGGGCAGCTACGAACTGGTGCAGACCGATTCGCTGACCGCTACCGCCGGCACCTATAATTATCCCGCCAAGGGGACGCCGTTTGATGAGAAGAGCCGCGAATACGGCGGCATGGATGGAAGGGGGCGCTGAATCCGTGAACGACGCGATCCTGGAGGTGCGCCACCTCTCAAAGTCCTTCGGGGAGAACCGGGTGCTGCGCGACATCGACTTTACCGTGCGGCGCGGAGACGTGACGAGCATCATCGGCGCTTCGGGCAGCGGAAAATCGACGCTGCTGCGCTGCATCAACCTGCTCGAACAGCCCACGGGCGGCGAGATCCTCTACCACGGCGAAAACGTGATGCGCCGCGGCTTCAGCCCTTCCTCTTACCGCGCAAAGGTGGGCATGGTGTTCCAGAGTTTCAACCTCTTCAACAACATGACCGTGCTGGAGAACTGTGTTGCGGGCCAGACCAAGGTGCTCAAAAAGAGCAAAGAGGACGCCCGCGAAAACGCGCTGCGCTACCTCGACAAGGTCGGCATGGCGCCCTATATCAACGCCAAGCCCCGCCAGATCTCGGGCGGCCAGAAGCAGCGCGTGGCGATTGCCCGCGCCCTTGCGATGGAGCCGGAGGTGCTGCTCTTCGACGAGCCGACCTCGGCGCTCGACCCCGAGATGGTGGGAGAAGTGCTCGAGGTGATGCGCTCGCTCGCCCGCGAGGGCATGACGATGCTCGTCGTCACCCACGAGATGGCCTTTGCGCGCGATGTGAGCAACTGCGTCGTCTATATGGCAGACGGCGTGATCTGCGAGCAGGGCGGCCCCGAACAGATCTTCGGCGCGCCGCGCGAGCGGCGCACCCGCGATTTTCTCTCGCGGTTTCTGTGACGAAAAAAGACGATCCCCCTCCGCTGCGCGGAGGGGGATTTTCTGTGCCGGAAAACGGGCTTTGGCAGCCGTCCGGGCGGCTGCATTTTGCATGCGCGGGTGCGCAAAACGCGGTTGACAAGCGGTTTTGTTGGATATCGTGCAGAATAATTCCGAATCCGTTTTCAGATTTTTCTCTTTCGCTCGATGCGCTTCCGTTGCAACTTTGCGGCGACTTTATCACCAGCAATCCACATGATCAAACTGAGTGCAACGAGAGCGATAAAGATGATCCAGAACATCCACGCCCAAAAAGTGGCGGGAGATGGATAGAAGTATTTGAAACAGAAAAGAAAGGCAAGCGCAAACGCAATCGAAGCGAGAGAGACGGTTTTTGTGGCGATCTCCATAGTGGTAATGCTGCGCTCTTCCGTTTTGTCGAGAATGTCAAAGAGCCCGTTGAGGATTTCCCTTATATTTTCGTCAACATCTGTGTCATCGACACCGGTTAAGAGATACATTTCTGAGACGCCGAGTGTTTTAGCAAGTTTTTTACGGTTACTCGGCCGGATTTCATGTCGACCATTTTCCCAGTGTGAAATAGCTGGTGGCGTAACACCTAAAGCTTCTGCCAGTTCCTCCTGTGAAAGCCCCGCTTTTTTTCTGGCTTTTTCTATTCGCTTTCCCATTTCTATTAGACGTTCCGTAGGCGCATGATCCATGTGCTCACTCCTCCTATCGCGCTTTGTTTGTGCCTCCATTTTAGTTGGACAGCATGATGATGGCAATAAAAAGCTCTTAAGTTAACTTAAAAATGCCTTGTAAATCTCTTTAAATATCGCTTTATGATGATCGTATAGGTGTCGTTTCACACTTTTGCAGCCTCCCCGAGCATAAAAAAGACGCCGATTATCGGCGCCTTTTTATGCGTATGGGTTATACTTATTCCTCTTCGCCGAAGAAGGCCTTGGCCTCCTCGATCACAGTGGCCTCAAGGTTGGCGGGCAACTGCTCGTAGCGCTCCTGCTTGAGCACGAAACTGCCGCGGCCCTGCGTCATCGAGCGCAGCACGGTCGTGAAATCGTACATCTCGCTCATCGGCACCTCGGCCTCGATCTCCTGGTTGCCGTCGCCGTGCGGGTTCATACCCAGAATGCGGCCGCGGCGCTTGTTGAGATCGCCCATCACGTCGCCCGTGTAGTCGTCGGGCACGTAGATCTTCACGTTGCCGATCGGCTCGAGGATCGCCGGGCCCGCCTGCGGGATACCCGCCTTGTAGGCGAGGGAGGCGGCGGTCTTGAACGCCATTTCGGAGGAATCGACGGGATGATAGGAGCCGTCGTAGAGGGTGGCCTTCAGACCGACCATCGGATAGCCCGCGAGCATGCCTTTCTTGATGCTCTCCTGCAGTCCCTTTTCCACAGCGGGGAAGAAGTTTTTGGGGACGGCGCCGCCGACGACGGCCTCGCAGAACTCGAGGCCCTCGGCCTCGGAGGGTTCGAACTCGATCCAGACGTCGCCGAACTGGCCGTGGCCGCCGGACTGCTTCTTGTGGCGGCCCTGCACCTTGACTTTTTTGCGGATCGTTTCGCGGTAGGCGACGCGCGGCTTGTCGAGCCCGACTTCGGTGCCGAATTTTGCCTTGAGGCGGGAGACGACCACGTCGAGGTGCTGTTCGCCGAGGCCGGAGACGAGCTGCTGCTTCGTCTCAGGGTCCTGATAGAACGTGACGACCGGATCTTCTTCGATCAGGCGCTGAATGCCCTGGGCGATCTTGCCCTCCTCGCCCTTCTTCTTGGCGACGACGGCCATCGTGAGCGTGGCGTTGGGGTAACCGACCTCGCGCAGCGTGAGGACGCGCTCAGCCGCGCAGAGCGTATCGCCGGTCAGCGTCTCGGAAAGTTTGGTGGCGACGCAGATGTCGCCTGCGGAAACGACGGAGACGTCCTCCTGCTTTTTGCCGCAGACGTAGACGAGTTTGCCGACGCGCTCGGGGTTGCCGGTGCGGGCGTTCGTCGGGGTGGCGCCGGCGGAAAGTTTGCCGGCGATCACTTTGATGTAGGACATCTTGCCGACGAAGGGGTCCGCAACGGTCTTGAAGACATAGGCCGCGAGCGGATCCGCCGCATCGACGCGGACGGGGACCTCGTTGCCGGCGGCGTCGACGCCGATTTCATTCCCGGCGTTTTTCGCGGAGGGCATGTGGTCGACAAGGGCGGTCAGCATCAGGTCGATGCCCTCGAGCGTGACGGAGGAGCCGCACACGACGGGCGCGAACTTGCCGGTTTCAAGGCCGACGTTGATGCCGTGGACGATCTCCTCGTGGGTGAAGGTCTCGCCGTTGAAGTAGCGGTCCATCAGTTCGTCGTCCGTTTCGGCGACGGCCTCGGAGATCTGATCCACGAAAGGGGCGATCAAGTCTTCGGCGCCGGCGGGCATGTCGATCTTTTTCGTTTTGCCGCCCTCGTAGGCGAAGGCTTTGTTGGTGGCGAGGTCGATGTAGCAGCCGACTTTGTCCCCTTGCATGACGGGGACGATCAGCGGGCAGACGGTGCTGCCGAACTTCTCGCGCAGTTCGTCGAGCACCTTGTAGAAATCGGCATGCTCGGCATCCATCTTGTTGACGAAGAACATGACGGATTTGCCCTGCGCACGCGCGAGTTGATAGGCCTTTTCGGTGCCGACCTCGACGCCGTCCTTCGCGGAAACGACGATCAGCGCGCTGCCGGCGGCGCGGATGCCCTCGTGCAGGCCGGTCGCATAGTCGAACAATCCGGGCGTATCGAGCAGATTGACTTTCGAGCCCTGCCATTCGAGCGGGGCTACGGCGAGCGATACGGAAACGCCGCGTTTGGTCTCTTCGGGGTCAAAGTCACAGACCGTGGTGCCGTTCTCGACTTTGCCGAGGCGGTCGGTCGCGCCCGCGGTGTACAGGATCGCCTCCGCGAGAGAAGTCTTTCCGCAAGAACCGTGGCCGGCGATGGCTACATTGCGGATCTGATCTGCCGGATACTGCTTCATAGGGGTTGCTCCTTTCAATATGCCCAATGCAGAGGCCTGCTGATTGTGCAAAATAACGGCGAGGGGCACACACCTCTCACTCATAACAGATATTATAGCCGAAAAAGGGCCGAATGGCAAGCGCTTTTTCACAAGAATGTACAGGGCGGTTGAATGGATTTCGGCAAAACCGCATAGGATTTTTCGGCAGAGGGAAACGCAGTCCCCGATGCGCAGAAAACAGGGAGGTGAACGCGATGAAAATCGTGATGACAAAGCGCGCTTTGCCGCGCCGCACGGCGGTGCGCGCAGCCGTTTGTCTGCTGGCGGTGCTGCTGGCGGGCGGGGTGCTGCTCTTCGGGGGACGGGGAGCGGAGGAACCCGCGCAGGCGGCTCTGACGGCGATGCCGAAACGCCGCGCCGGAAAGACCGAGGAGCAGCGGCAGGCGTTTTTGTCCGCGCTCGGCTGGGAGGTGTCGGCCGAACCGGTCTCCGCAGAGGAAGTGACGATCCCGAAACAGTTCGACGCCGTCTACGCCGCCTACAATGAACTGCAGCTTTCGCAGGGATTCGACCTGCGGCGCTGCCGCGGCAAGACCTGCACGCGCTATACCTACGAAGTGAAGAACCACCCCGACGCCGGAGAGGACGTGCAACTCAACCTGCTCGTCTGCCGGGGGAAGATCGTCGGCGGGGACGTGTGCGGGCTGTCGCTCGGCGGGTTTCAGGAAAATCTGTTTTATCCGATAGACTCCGGTTCGCACTTTTCTTCGGAGGACGTCCTGCAAGAGGCGGCCTGACGCTTGCCAAAACGCCTCCTCTCCGCTATAATCGTAACAGACGAAACCGGACGCGGGAGAGGGGGCGTTTTCCGTGCGGATGCGGTTGGACAAGCTGCTGGCCGAAGGGCTCGGACTCTCTCGCGCGGATGCAAAGCGCCTGCTCGCCTCGGGCGCCGTCACCGTGGAGGGGACGCCCGTCCGCTCGGCCGCCGAAAAGGCGGATCCCGAAGCGCAGCGCGTCTGCGCCAACGGCAGGCGCGTCGAACTGCGGGGGAATGTCTTCCTCATGATGAACAAGCCCCTCGGCGTCGTTTCCGCCACGCGCGACGCAGCCGCCCGCACGGCGCTCGACCTGGTGCCGGAGCCCCTGCGCAGAAAGGGCCTGTTCCCTGCGGGGCGGCTCGACAAATACAGCGAGGGCATGCTGCTGCTGACCGACGACGGCGATTTTGCCCACCGCCTCCTTTCGCCGCGCAGCCGCCTCCCGAAGGTCTATGAGGTATGGCTCGATGCGCCGGTCGCCGATGCGGCGCTGGCGGAGGTTTTTCGCGCGGGGGCGTACCTCGGCGGCGGCGAAAGCGCGTCGCCCGCGATCCTCGAACCGATCGCGCCCGACCACGCGCGGGTCACGATCTTCGAGGGGATTTACCACGAGGTGCGGCGCATGTTCGACCAGAACGGGGCGCACGTCACGCGGCTTGTGCGCGTGCAGATCGGCGGGCTGCCGCTCGATCCCGCGCTCGCGCCCGGGCAGGTGCGCGAACTGACGCAGGAGGAACTGCGTCTGCTGTTGACAGAGGAGGGGGGAGACGCCAATGCCTGCGGCGATGAACGTTTATGAGATCGGCCTGCTCAAGGCGCTGTACCGCGCGGTCGGCTGCGGGCCGCTCGATCGGCTGTTCGCCGTCGTTACCCGCCTCGGCAACGGCGGGGCGGTGTGGATCGCGCTGACGGTCCTGCTGCTGCTCTTCCCGAAGACGCGCCGGATCGCCCTTGCGATGGCCCTTGCGATGGCGCTCTGCCTTCTCTTCGGCAATTTTGTGCTGAAGCCGCTGATCGCGCGGCCGCGGCCTTATCAGGTCGATCCGGCGATCTCGCTGCGGATCCCGCCCCCGATCGAGTTTTCGTTCCCCTCGGGCCACTCGATGAACGGCTTTGCCGCGGCGCTTTCGCTGCGCCTGCGCTGCCGCGCGGCGGGGCGGACCGCGCTGTGCCTCGCGGCGCTGATCGCGTTTTCACGGCTCTATTTTCTCGTGCATTATCCGACGGACGTTCTCTGCGGCGCGGCGCTCGGCTGTGCGGCAGCGCTCGCCGCGGATCGCATCGTCGCGGCGCTCGCCGCGCGAAAGGAGCGGGTGCGCCATGGCTAAAAAAAGATCGCGCAACACCAAGGGCCGCATCGTTTCGGCGGCGTGGCGGCTCTTTTACGAACAGGGCTACGACGATACGACGATCGAAGAGATCATCGAGGCTTCGGGCACGTCGAAAGGCTCGTTCTACCACTATTTCGACGGCAAGGACGGCCTTTTGAGCACGCTCTCGATTTTGTTTGACGAGAAATACGAGGAGATCCTGCCGCACATCGACCCCGAACTCGACAGTTTCGATAAACTGATCCTGCTCAACCGCGAACTGTTCGGCATGATCGAAGACAGCATCCCGCTCGACCTGATCGCGCAGTTGTATTCCTCGCAGCTTGTCACAAAAGGCGCGCGCCATCTGCTCGACCACAACCGCACCTACTACAAGGCGACGCGGCAGATCGTGCTCGAGGGACAGCGCCGCGGGCAGATCACGCCGGCGGTCAGCGTCAATGAAATCACGAAACTGTACGCCCTGTGCGAGCGGGCGCTCATCAGCGACTGGTGCCTGTGCAACGGCGAATATTCCCTCAAAAACTATGCGCAGCAGACCCTGCCGCTCATGCTCGGCTATCTGCGCGCGAAAAGCGAAACGGGAGAGGAGGAGCGGAGATGAATCTCGGTCCCGAACTGCAGCAGGACCTGCAGCAGGTCCAAAAACTCTCGGTGCAGCAACTGCAATATCTGCGTCTGCTGCAAATGAACACGACGGAACTCAACACCTATCTCAACGACCTGCAGTTGGAAAACCCGCTTCTGGAGGTTGCGCCGCCCGTGATGGCGGCCCCGGAACAGCCCACGGCGCTGCAACTCGCCGAATGGGCGGCCTTTTCGGGCTCGCATGTGTCCGAGGAGGTCGTCGCTCCGGACGACGACCTTCCCTCCTTCGAGGAAATGCACGCCGACACGCACGATCGGTACAGTCTGGAGGAATATCTCAAGAACCAGATCGACCTCTCCGTGGACGGCGAGGAGTACCGCATGATCGACTGGCTGATCGGCCGCATCGACCGCAACGGCTACCTGACCGTCGACGCCGAAACGCTGGCGGCGGAGTTCTCCTGCGATCTTTCGCTCGCGCAGGAGGCGATCGGTTATCTGCAGACGCTCGATCCGCCCGGCATCGGCGCGGCCGACCTGACGGAGTGCCTGCAGATCCAACTCGTGCGCATGGGCGTCTACGGCGAGGATGCGATGCAACTCTGCCGCGACTGCCTTGAGGATCTGGCGCACGGCCGTTTCCAAAAGGCGGCGCGCGCGGTGGGGGCGCCGGTCGCCCGCGTCAACGCGCTTTACGGCATCATCCGCACGCTCAACCCGCGCCCCGCCTCCGCATTCGGCGGCGAATCGGCGGCCGTGATCATTCCCGACGTCAACGTGATCGAGGAAAAAGGCCGGCTGGTCTGCGCTTACAACCGCCGCAGCTGCGCGGCGATCACGGTCAACCGCGGCTACCTCGCTCTCGGCGAGGAGGACGAGTCCGCGCGCGAATATCTCGCCCGCAAGATGTCGCAGGCGATGTGGGTGGTGCGCGCCGTGCAGAGCCGGCAGGAGACGATCGAGCGCATCGTGGGCGTCATCCTCGAGGAGCAGGAGGACTTCTTCACCCGCGAGGACGGGACGCTGCGGCCCCTGCGCCGCAAGGACGTGGCCGCGCGCCTCGGCATCCACGAATCGACCGTCAGCCGCGCCATCAGCGAGAAATACCTGCAGTGCCGCAGGGGCGTCTATCCGATCCGGTACTTTTTCCCGGCGGCCGTCGGCGGGGAAGACGGGGAGGGCCCCTCGAACCGCACCGCGCAGGAGCAGGTCCGCGCCCTGATCGAGGCGGAGGACGCCCGCAATCCGCTCTCCGACAGCGCGATCGCAAGGATGCTCGGGGAACGGGGGATCCACATCGCGCGCCGCACCGTCGCAAAATATCGCGGGGAACTGGAGATCCCTTCCTCCGCCGTGCGGCGCAAGTAGGCGCATCCGTTGACATACCGCTTGAGTATGTTTTATAATATTACGATACGGTTTTCCGAAATCCGGCCGAAAGGAGGCGACGGCGTGCGAAAAGGGCTTGCAATTCTGCTGGCGGCGCTTGTGATGAGCGGCTGCAGCGTCAATCTCGACGCCGGAAGCCTGCTGGAGCCGCCGCGCCTGACACAGCAGCAGTCCGCGGTATACGACGCGCTCGAAGCGGCGATCGGCACGGACGCGTTCAAACTGAAATATCCGCGCAGCGGGAGCAACCTTGCCGCCTGCACGCTGCGCGATCTCGACGGGGACGGCGTCGAAGAGGCGATCGCCTTCTACGAACTGACGACCGGCTCGGTGACCTCCACCTGGATCGGCGTGCTCGTGCAGCAGGGCGGCGGCTGGCGCTGCGTGCGGCAGATCCCCGGCGAGGAGGGCGAGATCGACCGCCTGGAGTTCGTCGACATCCTCGGCGGGGCGAGCAGCATCCTGGTCGGCTGGACCTCCTCGGCGGCGACGAAGAGCACCTGTATGTTCTATTTCTACGAGGACGGCCAGGTCGAAAAATACAAGACCAACTTTTCCTACCACGATTTGCTGATCGCGGATGTGGACGCCGACGGCCATGAGGAGGTCATCCTCTGCACGCGCGGCGCAAACGGCGGCTCGATGGCGCTGCTGCACGAATCCGGCGGCCGCATCGTGCGCACGAGCAAAGTGGATCTCGATGGGGGGATCGCCGGTTTTGAGCAGCTCGCCGCAGGGGAACTGGCCGACGGGCTGCGGGCCGTGTTCGCGGACGTTCTGCTCGCGGACGGCTCGTCCGAGACGGTCATCGCCGTGGTGATCGGGGCGGAGACCCGCACGGTGCTGCAGCCGCTCGGCGAGCACGAACTCGGCATTTATGCGGATACGCAGCGCCCCGCGGGGCAGGCCGTCTGCGCCGATGTGAACGGCGACGGGCTGGTCGACCTGCCCGTGTGCGTCCCGCTGGCGGGCTACACGGAGCAGGATGAGGACGTGGTGTGGCTCACCACCTACCAGAGCGTGCTGGAGGGCAAACTGGTCCCCGTGGCGCGTTTCGTCACCAACACGGCGAGCGGCTACCGCTTCCGGTTCCCGCAGGCATGGGACGAAGCCGTCACCGTGCGCAGTTACCCCGTCAACGGCGAATGGCGCTTCATCCTCTACGGCGGCGACCTCGGCGACGCGGCTGCGGCCGAACTGCTGCGTATCCGCGTGCTCGCGCCCTCCGACTACCGCGACAAACTCGAAACGGCCGAGTACCGGACGGTTGCGACGAAGGGCGCCTACGAATACCAGATCTGCGTGCCCAAAGAGGAGATCGCCCGCTATTCCATCACGTTTGAACAGGCCGAGAACGGCTTTTCGCTGCTGGCTTAAAGGAGGGACCGATATGAGAAACATCCTGATTGCGGAAGATGAAGACGGCATCCGCGAGTTCGTCGTCATCAACCTGGAGCGCGCGGGCTATCATGTCACGGACGTGGCCGACGGTCTCGCGGCGCTCGAAGCCTACGACCGCGCCGAGGAGCCGTTCGACATCGTGCTGCTCGATGTGATGATGCCCGGCCTCGACGGCTTTTCCGTCTGCAAAAAACTGCGCGAGCGCTCCGATTCGCTGGGGATCATCATGCTCACGGCCAAAAGCCAGGAGATGGACAAGGTCAACGGCCTGATGCTCGGCGCGGACGACTACATCACCAAGCCGTTTTCCCCGTCGGAACTGACGGCGCGCGTGGATGCGATCTACCGGCGCGTTTCGATGACGTCGCAGAAGCAGTCCGCCGACGAGATCACCTCGGGCGCGTTCGTCCTCAACACGCGCAGCCGCGAACTGACGAAAAGCGGCGCGCCGATCGAACTGACACAGGTCGAATACGAGATCATGCTGCTGTTCCTGCAGAACCCCGAAACGGCGCTCGAGCGCAATCGCATCCTCGACGAGGTGTGGAAGGACGCCGATGTCGACGTGAAGATCGTGGACGTCAATATCCGCCGCCTGCGCATGAAGGTGGAGGACGAGCCCTCCAACCCGCAGCATATCGCCACGGTCTGGGGCTTCGGCTACAAGTGGGTGCCCTGAGGCAAAGAAGATCGAATTTCGGGGAAAGGCAGGTGATCCCGCGTGGCGGCAAGAGGCAGAAAGATCACGACCCGCTGGCTGACCGGCAGCCTCGGGATCATCTTCGTGATCCTTGTGTTTGCGGTCGTCGCCTTTTCGGCGTCGGCGCGCACGTTCTACTATAACTCCGCGGAACAGGCGGTGACGGCGCAGGCCAACACCGTTTCCACTCTGCTGGCGAAATATGCCGACGACCCCTCGATGGATTATCCCCGCGAGGTGCGCAACCTGATCGAGAACTTTGACGACCGCGATGCGATGGAACTGATGGCGATCGACGCCGATGGCAGCGTGACGACGACCTCCTCGGGCTTTGAGATCGCCGGACGCATGGAGATGCCCGATTTCGATGCGGCGATGGCCGCCGCGGACGGCGTGGGCCATTATCGCGGAAGGATCGGGGGCGAAAACATCGTCGCCGTGACGGTGCGCGCGCCCATCTCGCAGGAACAGCCTGCGGCCGTGCGGGTGGTGGCCTCGCTGGCGAACGTCGACCGGCTGCTGCGCACGATTGCGCTCGTCACCGCGGCGCTCGGCTCGGCGATCCTGTTTTTCACGGTGCTTTCGGGCTTGTATTTCATCCGCTCCATCGTGATCCCCGTGGGCGAGATCGGCAAGACCGCCCGCAACATCGCGCACGGCGATTTCAACGCCCGCCTCGAAAAAAAGAACGACGACGAGATCGGCGAACTGTGCGAAACGATCAACGACATGGCCGAGGAACTCGGCACCGCCGAGCGCATGAAGAACGACTTCATCTCCTCGGTCTCGCACGAACTGCGCACGCCGCTGACGGCGATCCGCGGTTGGAGCGAAACGATCCGCGATACGAACGACCCCGAGACGGTGCGCAAGGGGATGCGCGTCATCCTCTCCGAGACGGACCGCCTCTCACAGATGGTCGAAGAACTGCTCGATTTTTCGCGCATCCAGTCCGGCCGCCTGAAACTCAACTTTGAAAAGATCGACCTGCTTGCGGAACTCGAGGAGGCCGTCCTCATGTACACCGAGCGCGCGCGCCGCGAACAGATCGCGCTCGACTACGACGAGGGGATCGAATCGGCCGTCGTTATCGCGGACCGCAACCGTATGCGGCAGGTGTTCATCAATATCATTGACAATGCGATCAAGTATTCCGACCCGGGCGGCAGCGTCCGCGTGACCGCGGGGGAGGAGAGCGGCTCCATCGTGATCCGCGTCGCCGACAGCGGCTGCGGCATCAGCCCCGAGGATCTGCCCCGTATCAAACAGAAGTTTTACAAGGCGAATCTGACCCGCCGCGGCTCGGGCATCGGCCTGGCCGTCGCGGACGAGATCGTTTCCTCGCACCGCGGCACGTTGGAGGTGGCGAGCGAACTCGGCGCCGGCACGACGGTGACGATCCGCATCCCGACGGCGCGGCGCTACGAGCAACTTGCCGCGCAGGAGACCAATTCCAATAAGGAGGCGCTTCATTGAGCACAAACCAGGAACGGAAAAAGACATCCATCGGCGGTTCCGCCGTGATCGAAGGCGTGATGATGCGCGGCCCGCACACAAGCGCGATGGGCGTGCGCCGGCCCGACGGCACGATCGACTGTTCGCAATGGCCCTCGGGGCTGGATCACCGCCCGTGGTATAAAACGACGCCGTTTGTCCGCGGCGTGTTTAATTTTATCGACAGCATGGTTTCCTCCTATCGGTGCCTGATGCGCTCGGCCGAGATCTCGGGCTTTGCGCAGGAAGAGGAACCTTCCGCTTTGGAAAAAAAGATCGAGAAAGCGCTCGGCGACCGCGCCAAGGGCTTTTTCAACGTGCTTGTCACCGTGCTGGGCATGGCGCTGGCGATCGTCCTGTTCGCCGCGCTGCCGACGGCCCTCGTCGGCCTGCTGCGCCGCGCGGTCTCATCGGGCTTCGTCCTCTCGCTGACGGAGGCGGTCGTCAAGATCGCGATCTTTGTCGCATATATCTGGTTGGTCGCCCTGATGCCCGACATCCGCCGCACGTTTGAGTATCACGGCGCGGAGCATAAGACGATCGCCTGCTACGAGGCCGGCGAGGAACTGACCGTGGAAAACGTGAAACGCCACAGCCGCTTCCATCCGCGCTGCGGCACGAGTTTCATCCTGATCGTGTTGATCGTGTCGGCGCTCGTGTTCTCCTTCGTCGGCTGGGGCAGCATTTTGACGCGCGTCCTGCTCAAACTCATTTGCCTGCCGATCGTGATCGGCATCGCCTACGAGATCATCAAACTCGCCGGGCGCTCCGATCACCCGGTCATGTGCGCGATCTCGCAGCCCGGGCTCTGGCTGCAGCGCCTGACCACGCGCGAGCCGGATGCGGGACAGATCGAATGCGCGATTGCGGCGATGCTGCCATGCATCCCCGAAAACGCCGAGGAAGATAGGTGGTAATCGGCCGTGACGATGGCACAGTTGTACCGGCAGTGTCGGCAGATGATCGAGGGCCCCTCGGCAGACTTTGAACTTTCCCAACTGTTTCGCGCGCAGTTCTCGGATCTGCCGGGGCTGCGCTTCTCCGACCGGTCGGTCGACAGCACGGAGGCATTCGTGTTCCGCCAGAAGGTGAAACGGCTGGCCGACGGCTACCCGCTGCAGTATCTACTTGGGGAGTGGGAATTCTACGGCGTCCCGCTCAAGGTGGGCGAAGGCGTGCTGATCCCTCAGCCGGATACGGAGACGCTGGTGGACGTCGCGCTCGAACTCGCCGCCACGCTGGAGGCACCCGAAATCGCGGACTACTGCGCCGGAAGCGGGGCGATCGCGCTGGCGCTGGCGCGGCATCTGCCGCAGGCGCGGCTGCACGCGGTCGAACTCTCGGAGGAGGCGCTCGCGTATCTGCACAAAAATGTGGAGAACAGCGCCGCGCGCGGCCGCATCGAAGTGGTGCAGGGCGACGTCTGCGGGCCGCTCGACCTGCCCGCTCTCGACCTGATCGTTTCCAATCCGCCTTATCTCACGCCCGCGGAATTGGAAAACGCGCCTCCACAGGTGCGCTGCGAGCCGCCCATGGCGCTGCTCGGCGGCGAGGACGGGCTCGACTTCTACCGCGCGATCGCGCGGCAGGCGTCGGACGCGCTGCGCCCGGGCGGATGGCTGGTGCTGGAGGCCGGATACCGGCAGGCGCGCAGCATCGAGAAGATTCTGGGGCAAAACGGCTATGAGGGCATCGCGTCGCGGCGGGATCTTTGCGGCGTGGAGCGCTGCATCTACGCGAAAAACCCGAAACGGAGGTAGAAGATGGAGCAGGCGAAGATCGAGCGGATCAACGCGCTGGCCAGAAAATCCCGCGAACCCGGGGGACTGACCGAAGCCGAGCGGGCCGAACAGGCGGCGCTGCGGCGGGAATATATCGCGGCGTATCGCCGCAGCCTCGAGGCACAACTGGAAAACACATGGATCGTGGATGAACAGGGGCATAAGACGAAGTTGAAAAAACGCTGAACGCCCGTCGGCCGCGTCGGGTTTTGACGCGCGTCCGGCGGGCGGTTTTCCGCATTTATCAGCCTGTTTTGCGGCATGAATTCGGATGCGATACCGATACGAATGTTTGATATTGGTAAATATACACAATACAAAAAGCGAACGATGGGGAAAATGAAAAAACATTGCTGATTTTCTCTGGCTCCCCTTGCAAAAACGGCGAAATTAGAGTATTCTTTGGAAGGTGTAAATTAAAATGATATGTATAGATTCATTCGAATCGAAATAGATAGAGTGAATCGAATACAGGGATCGAATCCGTCCCGAATATGGCGCCGCAAAGCGCCGGACAAGGGACAGCGGAGCGATCGGAAGCCGGCGGCGCCGCGAAAGCGGCCGTGTTCCGGTTTTCCGTGCGGAGGCGGCTGCGCAGGCCCGCACAGAGCCGCGCAAAGCGATCCCGTCGATTTGATTTTGCGCCGAAATCTGTATCACGACAGCTCCCGAAAGGCGGTGACACATATGTACATGGATGCTGTAAAAGATATCCAAAAATTGGAAGAGCAGATGGAGTTGGTCAAAGCACAGGCTCGTACCCGCGCGCAGGAGGACATGAGCGCGGCGGAGAAAGAGGGGCGCGGCATGCTGTCCGCGGCACGTCTGGATGTCCGCCGGGCGGATGAGGAGGCCCTGTCCGGCTGCGAGGCCGAAGCCGAGGCCCATCGGCAGAAGGTCCTCTCCGCCGCCGAGGCGGATTGCTCCGATCTGCGCGCGCGCGCCCAATCGCACATGAAAGAGGCCGTTGAGCGGATCGTCGGAAGGGTGGTGGAACGCTGAATGGCTATTGTGAAGATGAAGCACCTGCGTCTCATCGCGTTGGAAAGCGATCACGAGGTGCTTCTCCGCCGGCTGCAGAAACTGGGGTGCGTCCAGTTGAGCGAGCCGCCCGACAAGGCGGAGTGGGAAGAACTGCTGCGGCGGGAAGAATCGGACACCGCCCGACGCGAGACGCAACTGCGTCAACTGGAAAACGCCTTGGAGATCCTCAAGCAGGCGGCCCCCGAAAAAACGGGCTTGCTGACCGCCCGCCCCATGGTGGGGGAAGGGGAGTTCCTGGATGAATCCGTTCTGTCCGCCGCGCTGGCCACGGCCAAGGAGGTCACGGACCGCGCCGCGGAACTCAACCGCCTCGGCGCGCAGGAAACGAGGCTGATCGCGGAACAGGCTTCCCTGGCGCCGTGGAGCGCGCTCGACGTGCCGATGGATCTCGTTTCCACCCGCGCGGTCGACGTCGTGACCGGCACCGTGCCGGGCCCTGTGGATTTCGATCAGATGTGGGGCGCTTTGGCGGAGCAGGTCGAAGAGGCGGAACTGTATCGCCTGTCTCAGAGCAACGAACAGCAGTGTCTGCTGCTGCTGAGCCACAAGGAAGCTACCGAGGCGGCGCTGGAGGTCCTGCGGGGCTACGGCTTCACCTCCGGGCAGTTGAAGGGCCGGCAGGGCACCGTTCAGGAGAACGTCGATCACATCGGCGAACAGCTGGAGCAGGTGCGGCAGGCCAAAGCGGCGGCGCAGGAGCGGCTCGCCGCGCTGGGCAGTTGGCAGGGAGAACTCCGCCTGGCGGCGGACCGCATCTCCACTGCGCTGGACCGCGAGGTCAACCGTCATCGGCTTTTGGGCGACAGTCGCATCATCTGCCTGCAGGGCTGGGTGCCCGAAACGGATGTGCCGCGCTTCACGGCGATGCTGGATGAATTTGACTGCGCGCTTGAACTCAGCGACCCGACCGAGGAGCAGATCCCCGATGTGCCGGTCCGCCTGAAGGGCAACGCGTTTACCCGTTCCATGGACTGCATCACCGAGCAGTATTCGCTCCCCGCCTACAACGGCGTGGACCCAAACCCCGTCATGGCGCCGTTCTTCATCCTGTTCTTCGGCATGATGATGGCGGATATGGGATACGGGATCCTGATGATGGCGGGCGCGGCCGTGTTCCTGAAAAAGAAACGTCCCGCGAACCGCAGTTTCATGGAGATGATCTTCTGGTGCGGCATCAGCACGTTCCTTTTCGGCGCGCTGACCGGTGGCTTCTTCGGGGATTTCATCCCGCAGTTCTGCAAGATCATCAACCCCGCCAGTACATTCGAGATGCCCGCGCTCTTCACGCCGCTCGGCGACACCATGGCCATCATGATGGGTTCGCTGGTCCTCGGCGTGATCCAGATCGTCACCGGCATGGCGATCAGCGTCATGAAAAAGACGCAGGAAGGCCACTTTGCCGATGCCCTGTGGGATGAGATCACCTGGTGGGTCATCCTGGCCGGCATCGCGCTGATGGCGCTGAAGATCGGCACCGTGGGCAAGGTCCCCGTGGTCCTGGTGGTCGGCTGCCTGATGCTGGTCTACGGGTCCAGCCGAAACGCCAGGGGTTTCGGGAAGGTCACGTCCCTCGTCGGCGCCGTCTACAACGGCGTGACCGGATTTTTCAGCGACATCCTGTCCTATGTGCGCCTGATGGCGCTGATGCTTTCCGGCTCCGTCATCGCGCAGGTGTTCAACACCCTCGGCGCGACCACCGGGCGCATCATCCCGTTCATCGTGATCGCCATGATCGGCAACGCGCTGAACCTGGCGCTGAACCTGCTGGGCTGCTACGTGCACGATATGCGCCTGCAGTTCCTGGAGTTCTTCGGCCGGTTCTACCGCGACGGCGGAAAGCCGTTCCAACCCCTGTCTCTCCAATCCAAATATGTGGAAATTATAAAGGAGGAAAATTAACATGTCTGCTTTTCTTGAATCTTTCGGCGGGTTGAGCCTCGCGTTTCTGGGGGCGGCGCTGGCCGTCGGCCTCTGCTGTGTCGGCTCTGCCAAGGGAACCGGTATCGTCGGTGAGGCCGCTGCCGGACTGACGAGCGAAGAGCCCGAAAAGTCCACCAAGTGCCTGATCCTGCAGGTGCTCCCCGGCACGCAGGGCCTCTATGGCATGGTGGCGTGGTTCTTCGTCCTGCTGCAGATCGGCGTGTTCGGCGGCAGCGGGATCCAGGCTCTCACCGTTCAGCAGGGCACGGCCGTTTTCGCCGCCTGCATGCCCATCGCTCTGGGCGGCCTGCTCAGCGCCATCGCGCAGGGCCGCGTGGCCGCCGCCGCGGTGAACATCGTTGCGAAGCGCCCCGAAGCTTCCACCAAGGGCATCATCTTCTGCGGTATCGTGGAGTTCTATGCCATTCTTTCTCTGCTGGCTTCCATTCTGCTGCTTATGAACGCCCTGTAAGGGAGGGCCACCATGAACGGATTGGAAAAGATCACCGAGCGCATCCGGCGTGAGGGTCAGGCGGAAGCGGACGCCATTCTGGCCGAGGCCGGAAAGCGCGTCGAGGCGACCCGGGATTACTACCGGGAACAGGCCGCCCAACTGACCGCCGACGCGCAGGGCAAGCGCAGGCAGGCCGTGGCTGAGCGGCTGGAGCGCCTCAGCGGCAGCGCCGAGATGGAGCGCAGCCAACTGCTGCTCTCCGCGAAGCAGGGCTGCATCGACGAGGCGTTCGCCAAGGCTGCGGAGGCGCTGCGCGCGCTGCCCCGCCAGGAGTATATCGATCTGCTGGCCGGCATGGCCGTTCGCAACGGCGCCGGCAACGAGGAGATCGTCCTCTCCGCAGCCGACCGCGAGAGCGTGGGCGAGGCCGTTGTGGCCGCCGCCAACGCGCAAAAGAGCGGCGCCGCTTTCACCCTGTCCGCCGAGACGCGCGAGCTGGGCGGCGGTCTGGTCCTCAAGCGCGGCCGGGTAGAGACCAACTGCGCTTTCGATACGCAGTTGCACCGGCTCAGGCAGGAAATGGCCTCCGAAGTGGCCCAGATCCTGTTTGACTGAAAGGGGGCGTCCCTTTGTCAAGAAAACCCAAGGACACCGATTATCTGGCCCTGTCCGCCCGTGTCCGCAGCATGGAGCGGACCCTGCTGACCCGCTCCCGCATGGAGCGAATGCTGCAGGCCCCCACGGTGGCCGAGAGCGTTCAGGTCCTGACGGAACTGGGCTACGCTTCCTTTGACGCTGCCGACGAGGCGGGCCTCAACGAGGCGCTGGCGGACCGCCGGGCCGAACTGTTTGAGGAACTGGGCCGCAGCATGCCGGATCCGGCCATTCTCGACGTGTTCAAACTGAAATACGATTACCACAACCTAAAGGTCCTCATCAAAAGCCGCGGCGAAGACCCCCGTCCCCTTCTGGTGAACGTGGGACGCGTCCGCGCGGACGATATGGCCGCCAAATACCAGCAGACGGGCAAATGGGATTTTCTCCCGCACACGATGGCGGCGGCCGCCGCCGAGGCGACCCGCGTGCTCGCCGAAACGGGGGATCCCCAACTCAGCGACTTTGTGCTGGACCGCGCCTATTTCACCGAAATGCTTTCCATGGCGCAGGAGACGAACTGCGAGTATCTGGTCCGCTACGTCCGCACGCTGATCGACGCGGCCAATCTCCGCTCTTTCGTGCGCGCCCGCCGGATGCACCGCACCGGCGCGTTCCTGCAGCAGGTGCTGTTCGAGGGCGGAAGCGTCGGCATAGAACGGATCCTGTCCGGCTCGGTCAACGGGGCGGCGGAACTGTACCGCACCACCCCGCTGCGCGAGGCCGCGGAGGCGGGCGACGAGGCGATCGCCGGCGGCAGCCTGACCGTGTTTGAAAAAGCCTGCGACAACGCGGTGCTGGATCAGGTGGCACGGGCCCGCAGCGTCCCCTTCGGCGTGGAGGTCGTGATCGGCTACATCGCCGCCCGCGAAAACGAGTTCACCGCCGCTCGGACCATCCTCTCCGGCCGCATGGCGGGACTGGATGCCGACACCATCCGGGAAAGGCTGCGTGATAGTTATGTATAAGATTGCTGTGATCGGCGATCGGGACAGCGTGCTGGGCTTCAAGGCCCTGGGGTTGGATGTGTTCTTCGCCGAGACGGATGAATCCGCCCGCGCCGTGCTGCACCGCCTGGTGCAGGAGGACTACGCCATCATCTACCTGACGGAGAACCTGGCTACGCCTCTGCGCGCCGAGATCGCCCGGTACAAGAACTTCGCCATTCCCGCGATCATCCTGATCCCCGGCAAGTCCGGTTCGCTGGGGCTGGCCGAGGCGGCGCTGCAAAACGCGATCGAACGCGCAGTGGGCGCGGACATCAGTTAAAATCTTCTCCATCTTTTTGAAAGGAGATCACCGCAAGAATGGGTAAAATCATCAAAGTATCCGGTCCGCTGGTGGTGGCGGACGACATGGCCAACGCCAACATGGCCGACGTCGTCCGTGTAGGCCCCCAGCGCCTGATCGGCGAGATCCTGAACATGACCGGCGAGCAGGCCTCGATTCAGGTCTATGAGGAAACCTCCGGCCTCGGCCCCGGCGCCGAGGTGGAGACCACCGGAAGCCCCCTGAGCGTGGAACTGGGCCCCGGCCTGATTGAAAACATCTACGACGGCATCCAGCGTCCGCTGGAGGAGATCGTCAAGCGGGTGGGTTCCAACATCACCCGCGGCATCGAAGTCCCGCCGCTGCCCCGCGACAAGCAGTGGCAGTGGACGCCGACGGCCTCCGTCGGGACCGACGTGATCGGCGGCGACGTGCTGGGGACCGTGCCGGAGACGAGTTCCGTGCTCCATAAGATCATGGTGCCCAACGGCGTTGCGGGCACAGTGGAGTGGCTGGCCGATGCGGGCGAGTACACCATCCAGGATGTCATCGCCAAGGTCCGCACCGCCTCCGGCGAGGTGCGCGAACTGACCATGGTGCAGAAGTGGCCGGTCCGCGTGGGCAGGCCCTACAAAAAGAAATTCCCGCCGGTGACGCCGCTGCAGTCCGGTCAGCGCGTGATCGATACCATGTTCCCCATCGCCAAGGGCGGCACCGCCGCCGTCCCGGGCCCGTTCGGCTCCGGCAAGACGGTCGTGCAGCACCAGTTGGCGAAGTGGTCGGATGTGGACATCGTCGTCTACATCGGCTGCGGCGAGCGCGGCAACGAGATGACCGACGTGCTGCGCGAGTTCCCCGAACTGACCGACCCCCGCACCGGCGAGACGCTGATGAAGCGCACCGTGCTGATCGCCAACACCTCCGATATGCCCGTGGCCGCCCGCGAGGCGAGCGTCTACACCGGCATCACGATCGCGGAGTACTTCCGTGACATGGGCTACGACGTGGCCGTCATCGCGGACTCCACCTCCCGTTGGGCGGAGGCGCTGCGCGAGATGTCCGGCCGTCTGGAAGAGATGCCCGGTGAAGAGGGCTACCCCGCCTATCTGGCGTCCCGTCTGGCGCAGTTCTACGAGCGCGCCGGCATGGTGCAGTGCATGGGCACCGAGGACCGCAGCGGCTCCCTGACCGCCGTCGGCGCCGTGTCGCCCCCCGGCGGCGACCTTTCCGAGCCCGTGTCCCAGGGTACGATGCGCATCGTCAAGGTGTTCTGGTCGCTCGACGCGTCGCTGGCGTACCGCCGCCACTTCCCGGCGATCAACTGGCTGAATTCCTACTCGCTGTACCTCGATTCCATGCGCCCGTGGTTCGACGAGCACCTCGGCGCGGAGTTTATGGCGAACCGCGGCAGAGCGATGCACATCCTGCAGGAGGAGAACGAACTCAACGAAATCGTGCAGCTCGTCGGTAAAGATTCCCTTTCCGCCGGCGACCAGCTGACGCTGGAGATCGCCCGCATGCTGCGCGAGGACTTCCTGCAGCAGAACGCGTTTATGGACGTGGACTCCTACTCCAGTTTTGACCGGCAGAAGCGGCTGATGGGCCTGATCCTCCACTACGAGGACCTGTGCCGCGGCGCCATCGCCAAGAGCGTGGATCTGATGGATCTGTTCACCATCCCCGCACGCGAACAGTTGGGCTGGGCCAAGTACAGCGAGGCGGACAAATACGCCGCCGCCTACGACCAGATCGGCGCGGATATGGAAACGCAGATCGACGAACTGATCCGAAAGGCTGGTGAGGATCAATGATCAAAGAATACCGTACCATCCATGAGGTCTCCGGCCCGCTGATGGTCGTCGAACAGGTGGCGGGCGTCACCTACGACGAACTGGCCGAGATCGAACTCAAAGACGGCACCATCCGCCGCTGCAAGGTGCTGGAGGTCGACGGCGACCGCGCCGTCGTGCAGTTGTTCGACAGTTCCGCCGGCATCAACCTGCGGGACAGCAAGATCCGCTTTTTGGGCCACCCGCTGCAGATGGGCGTCTCCGCCGACATGCTCGGGCGCGTGTTCAACGGCATGGGACAGCCGATCGACGGCGGCCCCGAACTGCTGGCAGAGCGCTATATGGACATTAACGGTCAGCCGATGAACCCGGCCGCCCGCGACTATCCGAACGAGTTCATCCAGACGGGCGTTTCGACGATCGACGGCCTGAACACGCTGGTGCGCGGCCAGAAACTGCCGATCTTCTCGGGCTCTGGCCTTCCGCACGCCAACCTTGCGGCGCAGATCGCCCGCCAGGCCAAGGTGCTGGACGACGCCACCAACTTTGCCGTGGTGTTCGCCGCCATCGGCATCACCTTCGAGGAATCGGAGTTCTTCGTGCGCGAGTTCAAGCGCACCGGCGCCATCGACCGCACGGTGCTGTTCACCAATCTGGCCAACGACCCGGCCGTCGAGCGTATCGCCACCCCGCGTATGGCGCTGACGGCTGCCGAGTACCTCGCATTCGAGAAGGATATGCAGGTGCTGGTCATCCTGACGGATATCACCAACTACGCCGAGGCCCTGCGCGAAGTCTCCGCGGCCAAGAAGGAAGTTCCCGGCCGCCGCGGCTACCCGGGCTACCTCTACACCGACCTGGCGACCATGTATGAGCGCGCGGGCCGCAAACTCGGCTGCAAGGGCTCGATCACGATGATCCCGATCCTCACCATGCCGGAAGACGACAAGACCCACCCGATCCCCGACCTGACCGGCTATATCACCGAGGGCCAGATCATCCTGAGCCGCGACCTCTACCGCAAGAACATCCTGCCCCCCGTGGACGTCCTGCCCAGCCTGAGCCGACTCAAGGACAAGGGCGTCGGCGAGGGCAAGACGAGAGAGGACCACGCCCCCACGATGAACCAGTTGTTCGCCGCCTATGCTTCCGGCAAGGAGGCCAAGGAACTGATGACGATCCTGGGCGAGGCCGCTTTGAGCCAGGTGGACCTGATCTATGCGAAGTTTGCCGATGAGTTTGAGAAGCGCTATGTGAGCCAGGGCTTCGAGGAGAACCGCTCCATCCAGGAAACGCTCGATCTGGGTTGGGAACTGCTCTCGATGCTCCCGCGCTCCGAACTTAAGCGCATCAAGCCGGAGATGCTGGATCAGTATCTGCCCAAGAAAGACTGAGGTGGGCCATGGCCGGTAAAACGATCAACCCCACCCGCATGGAACTGACGCGTCTGAAGGGCCGCCTGAAGACCGCCGTCCGCGGGCATAAACTGCTCAAGGACAAGCGCGACGAGATGATGAAGCAGTTCCTCGAGATCGTCCGGCGCAACCGTGTCCTGCGCAAAAAAGTGGAAGAGGGGCTCAAGCAGGCCAACGCCGCTTTCACGGTGGCCTCGGCCGTCATGGGGCCCGAGATGCTCGAACAGGCGCTGCTCTATCCCAAGGTCGGGGTGGAACTGAACGCCGGTTTCCGCAACATCATGTCGGTGAACGTGCCCGTCTACGAGTTCCACACGAACGAGGGCGACGGCAGCGAGATCTTCCCCTACGGCTTTGCGCAGACCAGCGGCGAACTCGATGCGGCGCTGGAAGCGCTGGAGAGCGTGTTCAAAGATATGCTGGAACTGGCGGAGGTGGAGAAATCCATGCAACTGCTGGCCCAGGAGATCGAAAAGACCCGCCGCCGCGTCAACGCGCTCGAGTACGTGATGATCCCCGAGACACAGCAGAACATCCGCTATATCTCGATGAAACTTGATGAAAACGAGCGCGGCAACACCACCCGCCTCATGAAGGTGAAGGACATGGTGCTGCAGGAAGCCCACAACTTCAAGTGAAGCAGCCATGAAAAAACGGCCTCCCGATGGATCGGGAGGCCGTTTTGCGTCGTTTGAGGCGATCATCCCAGCAGCAGCGCGCGCAGCGCATCCACGCTGTCGACGATCCAATCCGCTTTTGCGGATTCCAGTTCGCCGGGGTCGGCGAAACCGTAGCGCACGCCGATCGAGAGCAGGCCGAACTGTCCGGCCCCCTCGATATCGTAGCGGCGGTCGCCGATCATCGCGGCGGATGCCCCGCGGTCGGGCAGCTGCGGCAGCAGGTGGGCGAGGATCTCGGGCTTGTGCTCGCGCACGCCGTCCACTGCGCCGCAGATGAAATCAAACGGCTCCGCGATGCCGTGGATGCTGAGAAACCGCCCGGCGAGCGGCTCGGGTTTCGAGGTGGCGACGCAGAGCGCGTAACCGGCGGCTTTCAGGTCGTGCAGCAGCGCGGGAATGCCCTCGTAAGGGGCGGCCTCGTACACGCCGACCGTGTTGTAGCGCTCGCGGTAGAGCGCCGTGGCGCGGTGGGCGTCGGCTTTTGTCATGCCGCTGTAGCGCTGATAGGAATCGACGAGCGGCGGCCCGATGAAGCAGGTGAGGGCATTGTCGGCGGGTACTTCGCATCCCATTTTTTCCAAACTGTAGCGCACCGAACGCAGAATGCCCGGCGCGGAATCGATCAGCGTGCCGTCCACGTCGAACAGCAGCGTGTGACAGGGAAATTTCAAAATGTTTCTTCCTTTCCGCATTACGGCACCGCGCGGTAGTAGAGTCCGCGCGTCAACTCGCGCGGGGGCTCGGCGGGCGCGCGGCCGGCATACTGCGCAGCGACCGCGGCGCATCGCTGCGCCGGTTCGTTCGTGAACCACAGGGTGAGAAAGTCGGCGGGAAAGCGCTCTGCGCGGTCGGCGAGCCAAAGCGGGACGCTGTTGAACAACTCCGGCGCGCCGCTTTCGCAGGAAAGGCGGAAACGCGTCCCCGTCCGGTCGGTCAAACCGCCGTTTTTGCGGCACTTCCCGCAGCCGACGGCGGCCTTCATCGGGCAATTGCGGTAGACCATCAGCGGCAAAAAGCCGTAAGCGACCGCGCCGAAAGGCAGCGCATCCCCGAGGCGGCGCATCCGTTCGGCGGAGAGTTCAAAACTCACCTCGGTATCGGCGGCGCCCATGTCGCACAACTGCAGGAGGGCGTGGGTGTTCGCGATGTTGAGCGACCACCCGCCGCAGACCGTGAATCCCGCCTCGCGGGCGAGCGGGATCGCGCCGAGGTTGCCGCACCACGCGCGCGTCACGCCGAGCGCCTTCGCTTCGGCCAGCGCGGCGGGGATCCGATCTTCCCCCTCGAACAGGATGCGCGGGATCTCGACGAGCAGCCGCGCGGGGTCCGCGCCCATGGCGAGCGCCGTTTCGACCGCGTCAAACGGGACGGAAAGTTCGTCGCAGCAGCCGATCAGTTCGCGGGAGATCTGCTCTCGGCGCACGCGGGCGCGCAGGCGCGGCGGCGCATGGCCTGCAGGGGCGGGCAGATCGGGCGCGGGCCGGAAAAAGGCGAGCGGCCGGGGGGCGGCGCGCAGCGTTTCGATCTGCGCGAGCGCGTCGCGGCGCAGGGCGTTGAGCGCAGCCGCGCTGCAGAACAGGCCGTCCGCGAGGTCGATCTCGAGCGAGGCCCAGAAGAACGGCGTCCCGCCCGTCTTTTCAAGGCTCTGGCGGACGCGCGCCGCGTCGGTCGGGCGGCTCTGCGCCGCCTGCGGCGTTTCGCCGCAAACGGTCCGCGTGTGCCCGTCGGCGTCCGAAACGGTCAGCGACATCGCCTCGTTGGCGGCGGCGGAAAACCGCCCCGTCAGCGCAACGCGCGGCGTCTCCTGCCGGGCGAGGCGGCCGAGTCGGTCGAGCACGTCCGCGGCGGCGGTCACGTCCTCCTTGCGGCGTGTGCCGAACATGCGCGCGTCGCGGCAGCCGTCGAAATAGCCGCTTGTAAAGCCGCTGCGCGAAAAGACGCTCTGCAGCGTCTGCAGATCGGGCGCGCCGCCGCTGCGCGCCTCGCGCACGGCGGTCACGGCGGCGGCCACGTATTCGGGGCGCTTCATGCGCCCTTCGATCTTGAGGGAGGCCACGCCGAGACCGGCGAGTTCGCTCACCCGGCCGGCGAGGGAAAGATCCTTGAGCGAAAGCGCATGGGTGCTCGCTCCCGCGGCGAAAGGCAGGCGGCAGGGCTGCGCGCAGAGCCCGCGGTTGCCGCTGCGCCCGCCGAGCATCGCGCTCAGGTAACACTGGCCCGAAACGCTCATGCACAGCGCCCCGTGCACGAACACCTCGGTTTTCGCCGTTTTGAGCGAGCGGGTGATGCGCCCGATCTCTTGTGCGGTGAGTTCGCGCGCCAGCACGATGACGGCGCAGCCGAGCCGTTCGGCCTCGCGCGCGCCGGCGAGATTGTGCACGGCCATCTGCGTGGAGGCGCACAGCGGCAGATCGGGTACGGCGGCTTTCAGAAGACGCAGCACGCCGAGATCCTGCACGATCGCCCCGTCGATACCGAGAGCGGCGGCCGTTTCGGCGGCGGCGAGCAATTCGTCGGTCTCGTCGTCGAACAGGATCGTGTTGAGCGTCTGGAAGACCTTGACGCCGCGCGCATGGCAATAGGCGACGGCGCGCGCGAGCGCGTCTTCGTCGAAGTTGTCCGCGTTGCGGCGGGCGTTGAGCGCTTTTCCGCCGAGATAGACGGCGTCCGCGCCGCAGACGGCGGCGGCCGTGAGGGCTTCAAAGGTCCCCGCAGGGGCCAGAATTTCGGGACGCAAGGCGGCCCCTCCTTTGCTTCGGTTTCGATTAGTATAGCACGTTTTGCGCATGGGGGCAAACCGTTCGCCCTTTCCCTTTTTCGGGAAATATGCTATGATGACAGGGAACTTCCGAGAAAGAGGGATCGTATGCTGCTTTCCCTGCAGGACGTCGGCCACAGTTACGGGGCCGAGCGCGTCCTTTCCCATATCACACAGGCGATCGGAGACCGCGACCGCATCGCGCTCATCGGCCCGAACGGCGCGGGCAAAACGACGCTGCTGAACCTGATCACGGGCGCGATGGAGCCCGATGAGGGGGAGATTTCACGCGCCGCGGACCTGCGCGTCGGCTATCTGCGCCAAAATGGCGGCCTTTCGGGCGGCGGCACGATCCGCAGCGAAATGGCGGCCGCGCTCGGCGACGTGTTCGCGCTCGAGCAAGACCTGCGCGAAACCGAAGCGCGCATGGCGGCGCTTTCCGATCAAGAAAGCGGGGAATACCGCGCCCTTGCGGCGCGCTACCAGCGCCTGAGCGAGGAATACGAGAGCCGCGACGGCTACGGCGCCGAGGTGCGCATCAACGCGGTGCTCACGGGGATGGGGTTCGGCTCCTTCGACCGCGACACGCCCGTGGATACGCTTTCGGGCGGCGAGCGCACGCGGCTGATGCTGTGCAAACTGCTTGTGGAAACGCCCGAACTGCTGATCCTCGACGAGGCGACGAATCACCTTGATTTCCGGATGCTGGGCTGGCTGGAGACGTATCTCGCCGATTACCGCGGCGCGATCCTGACCGTGAGCCACGACCGCTACTTCCTCGAGCGCGTCACGACCGCGACATGGGAAATCGAGAACGGGACGATCGTCGCCTATCCCGCTCCCTACAGCCGCTATCTCGCGCTGCGCGCCGAGCGCCTTGCCCGCATGCAGAAGGAGTACGACCGCTACGAGCAGGAGGTCCTGCGCCTGCAGGACTACGTCGACCGCAACCTCGCGCGCGCCTCGACGGCGCAGAGCGCCAAGAGCCGCCTGCGCATGATCGAGCATCTTGAGGAGGCTCCGCCGCCCCCGCGCCCGCCGCAGCCGCCGATCCTGCGCCTGACGGCGAAGGTGCGGCCGGTGAGCGATGTGCTGCTGACCGAGGGGCTGGCCGTTTCCGTCCCCGAGGGCGAGGGGCGCCGCACGCTGGTGCGCAACCTCTCGCTGCACATCAAGCGCGGCGAGCGCGTGGCGCTCATCGGCGAGAACGGGACGGGAAAATCGACGCTGCTGCGCACGCTGGTGGGAAAACACCCGCCCGATGCGGGCGAGATCCTCTGGGGGCGCAACACGCACTTTTCGTATTACGAGCAGGGCTCGGACGACCTGCACGGCGAAAAGACGGCGCTGATGGAACTGTGGGACCGCTATCCGCGCTCGACGGAGCAGCGCCTGCGCACGCTGCTTGGCAATCTCGGCCTGCGCGGCGAGGACGCGTTCAAGACGATCTCGGTGCTCTCGGGCGGCGAGCGGGCACGCGTGAAACTTGCGATCCTGACGCTGGAGGAGGGCAACGTCCTTCTGCTGGACGAGCCGACGAACCACCTCGATATCCCCGCAAAGGAGGCGCTCGAAGCGGCGCTGCGCGCCTACGAGGGCACGCTGCTGATCGTTTCGCACGACCGCTGGCTGCTCTCCCATGTGCCGACGCGCATCCTGCTGCTGCGAAACGGCCGGATGGAAAGTTGCGAGGGCGGTTACGAGGCCGTACGCGAGCGGCTGGAACAGGAAGAACGCAGATCCGCCGCGCGCGAAAACCGCACCCCCACTGAAAATGAGCAGCGCTACCACCGCGGCCGCGCTGACCGCGCGCGGGAGGCGGCGGCCAAGCGGCGCGCCGCCGCGCTGGAGGCGGAGATCGCCGAGGCGGAGGCAGCCCTGCAGGCCGCGCAGGCGCGCCTGACCGATCCTGCGGCGGCTTCGGATTACGCCGCGCTCTCCGCGACGACCGAGGAGATGGCCGCGCTCGAGGAGCGTCTCGCCCTGCTCTATGGGGAATGGGACGCCCTGCTCGGCTGACGTTCACGGAAAATCCGAAAAAATTCATACCTTTTTCTTTCTTTTTTGACAGGATATGTTACAATAAAAAGAGAATTCCCACACCCGGAGGGAGGAAGAGCCCGCTATGAAGATCGATTGGAACCGCGGCAGTACGACGCGCGCAGTTTACGCGCTGATCGTCGTCCTGATCGGCGTGGCCTTTTACAGTTGGCTGGCCCACTTTGCGGCGGTCAACGCGGCGGTAGCGAAAGTGCTGCGCCCGCTGCACCCGGTTTTCTGGGGAATGTTCTTCGCTTACCTGCTCGCGCCGATCCTGCGGCGGGTGGAAACGGTTTGCAAGAGCTGCCTGCCGGCGCGCTTCCTCCAAAAGCCTCGCCGCGTGCGGATCCTTTCGCTGATCGTCACGTACCTGCTCGTCCTGCTCGTGATCGTCGCGTTTGTGCTGATCGTGCTGCCGCAGGTCGTGGACAGCATCAAACAGATCACCCTGCAGTTCCGCACTTACGCCAGTGTGGCGCAGGGGTGGGTCAACGACCTGATCGCCCGGCTGCCGCCGGATCTGATCCCGAACGATTATGCGGCGCAACTGAGCGATATGACGGGAGAGGCGGTCGCCAAGGTGTTCAACGCGATCGGGACGTCCCTGCCGGTGGTGCTCGATTCGCTGATGCAGGTGGGCAGCAGGGTGATCTCGTTCTTCATCGCGTGCATCGTTTCGATCTATGTCCTTTCGGAGAAAGAACACTTCGGCGCGCAGGCAAAGAAAGTCCTCTTTGCGCTACTTCCACGCTCCAGGGCGCAGAATTGCCTGGAGGTTTTCCGCACGGCCGACCGGATGTTCGGCGGCTTTATCACGGGGAAGATCATCGATTCGATCATCATCGGTTTTTTGTGTTTCATCGGCGTCAGCGTCCTGCAGATGCCCAACGCCGTGCTTGTCAGTTTCATCGTCGGCGTGACGAACATCATCCCGTATTTCGGGCCGTTTATCGGGGCGATCCCGTCGTTCTTCCTGATCGCGTTCGTTTCCCCGATGAAGGGACTCGTCTTCCTGCTGTTCATCATCGTTCTCCAGCAGATCGACGGCAATATCATCGGCCCGAAGATCCTCGGCAACACGACGGGGCTCCCGTCGTTCTGGGTGCTGTTTGCGATCCTGTTTTTCGGCGGGATGTTCGGCGTGATCGGCATGGTGATCGGCGTTCCGCTGTTCGGCGTGATCTACTGGTGGCTCCGGCTGATCATCACCAACCGCCTTGCGGCGAGGGATCTCCCGTTCGAGACACAGGCCTACATGGACCGCCGCAACCCGTACGAATAACCGAAACCCGCGAGAAAAGCGTGCCCCCGTGGGGACGCGCTTTTCCTTATTTTATGCGGGCGTCGGCGGGACCTTTTGCAAGCGTCAGCCGAAAAATGTGAATTTTTTTCACAAATTACAGAAAACCCCTTGATTTTTTCGGAAAAGCGGGTACAATATTAGTTAGCACTCAGGAGTAAAGAGTGCTAAAATTAAGTCCGAAACACAAATTCACATACGGGAGGAATCTGTTATGAAAATCACGCCCCTTGCGGACCGCGTCCTGATCCAGATGGCCGAGGCCGAAGAAACGACGAAGAGCGGGATCATCCTCGCTTCCACGGCGAAGGAGAAGCCGCAGGTCGCCGAAGTGATCGCGGTGGGCCCCGGCGGCACGGTGGACGGCAAAGAGGTCAAGATGCTCGTCAAGCCCGGCGACCGTGTGCTCGTCAACAAATATGCAGGCACCGAGGTCAAGGCCGACGGCGTGGAGTATACCATCCTGCGCCAGTCCGATATCCTTGCGATCGTAGAATAATCCGACAGAGAAAGGAAGAGATACACCATGGCAAAGATTCTGGCTTACGGCGAAGAGGCGAGAAAGTCTCTTCAGGACGGTATCGATAAACTTGCGAACACCGTGAAGATCACGCTCGGCCCGAAGGGGCGCAACGTCGTGCTCGACCGCAAATTCGGCTCGCCGCTCATCACCAACGACGGCGTCACGATCGCCAAGGAGATCGAACTGGAGGATCCCTTTGAGAACATGGGCGCCCAACTCGTCAAGGAAGTTGCGACCAAGACGAACGATGCGGCCGGCGACGGCACCACGACCGCCACCCTGCTGGCGCAGGCGCTTGTGCGCGAGGGCATGAAGAACGTGACCGCGGGCGCGAACCCGATGGAAGTCAAGAACGGCATCCAGAAGGCCGTCGACGCGGCCGTGGAAGCGGTCAAGTCCAATTCCAAGAAGGTCTCCGGCAGCGCGGACATCGCGCGCGTTGCAACCGTTTCCGCCGGCGACGGCTTTATCGGCAGCCTGATCGCTGAAGCGATGGAGAAGGTCGGCGCGGACGGCGTCATCACGATCGAGGAGTCCAAGACTGCCGAAACTTACACCGAGGTCGTCGAGGGCATGCAGTTCGACCGCGGCTATATCTCCCCCTATATGGTTACCGATCCCGACAAGATGGAAGCCGTGATCGACGACGCCTATCTGCTCATCACCGATAAGAAAATCTCCGTGATCCAGGAGATCCTGCCCCTGCTCGAGCAGGTGCTGCAGTCCGGCAAGAAACTCGTCATCGTCGCGGAGGACGTCGAGGGCGAGGCGCTGGCCACGCTGCTCGTCAACCGCCTGCGCGGCACGTTCACCTGCGTTGCCGTCAAGGCGCCGGGCTTCGGCGACCGCCGCAAGGCCATGCTTGAGGATATCGCCACCCTCACCGGAGGCGTCGTCGTCAGCAGCGACCTCGGCTATGAACTCAAGGACGCCACCTTCGATATGCTCGGCCGTGCGCGCCAGGTCAAGGTCACCAAGGAGAACACCGTGATCGTCGACGGCATGGGCGACGCCGCGGCCATCAAGGCCCGCGTTGCGCAGGTCCGCGCGGAGATCGCTTCGAGCACCTCCGACTACGACAAGGAGAAGTTGCAGGAACGCCTGGCGAAACTTGCGGGCGGCGTTGCGGTCATCAAGGTCGGCGCTGCGACCGAGATCGAGATGAAGGAAAAGAAACTGCGCATCGAAGACGCGCTCTCCGCGACCAAGGCGGCCGTGGAGGAGGGCATCGTCGCCGGCGGCGGCGTCGCGATGCTCAACGCGGTCCCCGCGGTGGAGAAACTCGTCGCGCAGACCGAGGGCGATCTCAAGACGGGCGCGAAGATCGTGGCCCGCGCGCTCGAGGAGCCGATGCGCCAGATCGCCGCGAACGCGGGGCTGGAAGGCTCCGTCATCATCGACGAGATCCGCCGTTCCGGCAAGGTCGGCTACGGCTTCAACGCCGCAGAGGAGACCTACGGCGACATGATGGAGATGGGCATCGTCGACCCGACGAAAGTGACCCGCTGCGCGCTGCAGAATGCGGCCTCCGTCGCCTCGATGGTCATCACGACCGAGTCCCTCGTCTCCGAGGAGCCCAAGGAAGAGCCCGCGATGCCTGCGGGCGGCGCCGGCATGGGCGGCATGTATTGATCCCCGGAAAACGGTATAACGAAAATCCCCCTCGCAGCAGCGAGGGGGATTTTTTGCCCAAAGCGGAGGTTCACATCTGCGGGGCGGGAGATTCGCCGGCGCCGTGTTCCGTCCGTTTCTCTTCGATCTCGAGGATCTGCCGGAACTGCGTTTCGTAGAGCTCGCGGTAGACGCCGTTTTGTGCCAGCAGTTCGTCGTGCGTGCCGTTTTCGGCGATCACGCCGTCCTGAACGACGAGGATGCGGTCGGCTTTGAGGATCGTGGAGAGCCGGTGGGCGATCACGATGCTCGTGCGGCCCTGCATCATCACCTCGAGGGCGTCCTGGATCGAGTTCTCCGAGATCGAATCGAGCGCGGAGGTGGCCTCGTCGAGGATCAGGATCTTCGGGTCCTTGAGGATCACGCGGGCGATCGAGAGACGCTGTTTTTCACCGCCCGAAAGTTTCAGGCCGCGGTTGCCGACGACCGTGTCGTACCCCTCGGGCTGCGCGGCGATGAAATCGTGGATATTTGCGATGCGGCAGGCCTCTTCGAGTTCCTGCTGCGTCGCGTTTGTTTTGGCGTAGAGCAGGTTTTCGCGCACGGTGCCGTTGAAGAGGTAGGTGTCCTGTGTGACGACGCCGATCGCGTCGCGCAGATAGTCGAGATCGAAATCGCGCACGTCCACGCCCGAGACGGTGACGCGGCCGCTCTCCACGTCATAGAGGCGCGGGATCAGGTTGACGACGGTCGACTTGCCCGACCCGGAGGGACCGACGATCGCGTACATTTTGCCGCCCGGCACAGTGAAGTGGATGTCGGTGAGCAGGGGCTTTTCGGGCAGGTAGCGGAACGCGACGTGCTCAAAGCGGATCTCGGGCCGCGTCACATTCGGGCGGCGGCCGTTCTCCTTGGAGACGATTGGGTTGACCAGGTCGAAATAATCGAAAATGCGGGTAAACAGCGCGAGCGACCGCGTGAAATCGACCTGCACGTTCAACAGCGACTGCACCGGCCGGTAGAGGCGGTTGACGAGCGCGATCGTGGCCGTGATCGTGCCGACGGTGAGGGTCGGGTCGATGTTGCGGATGATGAACAGGCCGCCCGCGAAATAGATCAGCAGCGGGCCGATCTGTGTGAACATGCCCATCACCACGCGGAACCAACTGCCGCTGCGCTGCTCGCGCATCGCCAGCCGCGTGACTTCTTCGTTGACTGCGACAAAGCGGCTGTATTCCCGCTTCTCGCGGGTGAAGAGTTTGACGAGCAGCGAGCCGGAAACGCTCAGCGTTTCATTGACGAGTTGGTTCATCTCGTCGTTTTTTTCCTGCTTTTCCGTCAGCAGTTGCCAGCGCGTGCGGCCCACGCTCTTCGTCGGCAGGATCAGCAGCGGGATGACCACGATGCCGACGATCGCCAACTGCCAGCTCATCGAGAAGAGCGCGATCAGCGTGGTGACGACGACTGCCACGTTGGAGACGATGCTCGTCAGCGTGCCGGAGATCACGGTGCTCACGCCGTTGATGTCGGTGTTCATGCGGGTGATGATGTCGCCCTGCTTTTCCGTGGTGAAGAACGAATGCGGCATGTGCTGCAGGTGGTCGTACATCTGGTTCTTCATATCGAAGATGATGCGGTTGGAGATCCAGGTGTTGATATAGGTTTCCAGCACGCCGATCACCTCCGAGGCGGTCAGCGTCACAAACGCGGCGACAAGCAGCCGGATCAGCAGCTGCAGGTTCTTGCCATAGAGCGCCTCGTCCACGATGCGCCCCGTGATGATGCTCGGCAGAAGGCCGATCGCGGCCGATACCAGGATCGCCGCAAACACGAGGAAGAACTGCAGGCGGTACGGCTTGAGATAGGAGAGCACGCGGCGCAGCAGCGGCCACGTCACTTTCGGCATGTTTTTCTTTTCCTCTTCGGTGAGGAAGCCGCGGGGGCCCAACCCGTGGAATCCGGGACCCGGCATGGACAACACATCCCTCCGTTGATCTGTTCCCTCTCAGTTTAACACGAACTGGAAAAGCAGGACAAGAGAAAATCTGCGGCGCCGCGTTTTTTATAAAAACGCGGCATTTTTTCGGCCCATGTACAAAAAAAGTTTTGCGCCGATTGCGAAACCTCTTGCATTTTTCGGCCGGAGCGGCTATAATTGCATTAAAAGTGGTAAAGTGTGGTAAAAAAAGGTATTGATTCCCTATTCTGCGCAGAGAAAGGGGGCGTGATCCATGCTCATCGGCGAATATCAGCACACCATCGACCCCAAAGGCCGCGTCAGTTTCCCCGCCAAACTGCGCGAGGAACTCGGGACGCAGTTCGTCGTCACCAAGGGCCTGGATAACTGCCTCTTTGTCTACCGGCTCGAGGAATGGCGCGTGCTCGAGGAAAAGACCCGCACGCTTCCCACGAGCAAGGCGCGCCAGATCCAGCGCTTCCTGTTCGCGGGCGCAGCGCTCGTCGAACCGGACAAGCAGGGCCGCGTCCTGATTCCGCAGAACCTGCGCGAACACGCGGGGCTCAGCGGCGATGTGACGGTCGTCGGCGTCTCCACCCGCGCGGAGATCTGGGACAGCGCCCGCTGGGCCGCCCTCGGCGCCGAACTGACGAGCGAATCCGTCGCGGAGGCGATGGACGAACTCGGCTTCTGAGGCGCGGCGATGGAGTTTTCACACCGCCCTGTCCTGCTGGCGGAGACGCTGCAAGCGCTTGCGATCCGCCCGGACGGCGTTTACATCGACGCAACGGCAGGGGGCGCGGGCCACGCGAGCGAGATCGCAAAGCGCCTCACAACGGGCCGCCTGATCGCCCTCGATAAAGACCCCGACGCGATTGCCGCCTCCTCCGAGCGGCTGGCGCCCTATCCGCAGGCGCAGGTCGTGCGGGAGGATTTCCGAAACATCCGCGCCGTGTGGGAGGCACATTCCCTCGCGCCGGTGCAGGGCGTTCTGCTCGATCTCGGCGTGTCGTCGCACCAACTCGACGATCCCGCGCGCGGGTTTTCCTACCGCAGCGAGGCGCCGCTCGATATGCGCATGGCGCAGGAAGGGCTCAGCGCCGCCGACATCGTCAACACCTATTCCGCCGCCGAACTCACGCGCGTGCTGCGCGACTACGGCGAAGAGAAATTCGCGCCGCGCATCGCAAGGGCGATCGTCGAACGGCGCGCGGACAAGCCGATTGAAACGACGACCGAACTGGCCGATCTCATCCGCGATGCGATCCCCGCCGCCGCAAGGCGCGAGGGAGGGCACCCCGCCAAGCGCAGTTTTCAGGCGCTGCGCTGCGAGGTCAACGGCGAACTCGACGCGCTTGCCTGCGCGCTGGAAGACGCGTTCTCGATTCTCGCGGTCGGCGGCAGGCTCGCCGTCATCACGTTCCAGTCGCTCGAGGACCGCATGGTCAAGCAGGCGTTCGCCGGATTTTCGAAGGGCTGCACCTGCCCGCCGGAATTCCCCGTGTGCGTGTGCGGCAAAACGCCGCGCGGCAGGCTCGTCGCCAAAAAGCCGATCACCGCGGGCGCGGACGAACTTTCGCAGAACCGCCGCAGCCACAGCGCGAAACTGCGCTGCATCGAAAAGTTACACGATTAACCGAAATCCGGTCACGGGAAAGGGGGAGCGCATATGGCGCAAAATGCCGCGTATGATTTCGAGCGCACACAGGCCGCCTATGTGCCTGTGCGGCCGCAGGTCGCGCAGCCGCCGGAACTGCGCGTCGTGGAGAACCGCGCCGCGCGCTACCGCGTCACATTTCGGCGGGCCGCCGTGTCCTTTGTGATCCTGATAGGCGTCGTCGCTGCGATCCTCTACAACCAGATGGCCCTCACCGAACTGACGGCGCAGGTGGAAAGCGCGCGCAGCCAATACGAGGCCCTCGTCGGGGAGAACCGGCGCACACAGGTGGAACTCGAGAGCAGGACTTCGCTGCGCTCGATCCAGGAAGCGGCCGAAGCACTCGGCATGTACAAGGCGGAGACGTATCAGATCGAGTATATCGACCTCGGCGGGGGGGAGCAGGTTGTCCTCACGCAGGAGGAGCCGGGTTTGCTGGAGTCGGCGGCTTCGGCCGTGCACGAATGGCTGGACGGCGTTTTGGAATATATCGGCCTGTGATGCACGTAACATGAAGGGATGCTCCCCGTGGGCACCCCCGAGACAATATGACGGCAAAAGAGTTAAGCAACCTGGAATTGCCTTAACTCTTTGTTCTTTTTTTCGGCAGGTTCGACACAAATCGGCAGGAGGAACGCATGGCAAATCGACCGCAGACATCCAACCGGATGCGACTGAAAATCAATCTCGTGCTTGCGGTGCTGATCCTCGTCGGATTCGGGGTGCTGATCGGACGCCTGTACCGGCTGCAGATCACGGACGGCGCCAAATATCAAACCCTTGCGCTCAAGCAGCAGTTGCGCCCCACCGAGATCACCGCGCAGCGCGGCGTGATCTACGACCGCAACCGCAAGATGCTGGCCGCCTCCGCGCGCGTGTGGACCGTCACGATCTCGCCGGCGGAGATGCAGGAGGGGCAACTGGAGCCGATCGCGGATTTCCTCTCGGACCTGCTCGGCGTCGACCGCGAAAAGATCGTCGAGCGCGGTCAGAAAAAGAACAGTTACTACGAGATCATCAAGCAGAAGATCGAACAGGACACGGCGGATCAGATCACGCAGTTCTGTCTCGAAAACAAGATCGGCTGCATCAATCTCATCGAGGATTCGCGGCGCTACTACCCCTACGGCAGCCTCGCCTCCACGCTGCTGGGCTTCTGCGGGGCGGAGAACAAGGGCGCCTACGGCCTCGAATCGTATTATGAAAAAACGCTCGCCGGCACGGCGGGCATGATCGTCTCGATCAAGAACGCGAAGAGCGGCGATATGCCGTATTCCCACGAGCAGCGCTACGAGGCGGTGGACGGCAATTCCCTCGTGCTGACGGTCGACGAGGTCGTGCAGCACAGTCTCGAGCGGCACGTCGCGGCGGCCGTTGCGGAGCACAACGTGCAGCACAAGGCCATCGGCATCGCGATGGATGTGAAGACCGGCGCGATCCTCGGCATGACGACGCAGCCCGACTTCGACCCCAACGAGCCGAACGTCATCGCGGACGAGGCGGTGCGCGCCGCCGTCGAAGCGATCGAGGACGAGGCGACCCGCGCCGGGGCGCGGCAGCAGGCGCAGTTCGACCAGTGGCGCAACAAGGCCATCAGCGACGCCTACGAGCCCGGCTCGGTGTTCAAACTGATAACGGCCTCTGCGGCGCTCGAGGTGGGCGCGGCGACCGAACACGGCAGTTACTACACCTGCACCGGTTCGCTCACGGTGGCCGGCCGCACGAAGAGTTGCTGGAAAACGGCGGGCCATGGCGTCATTGATTTCACGCAGGCGGTCATGTATTCCTGCAACCCGGCTTTTATGATGATCGGCCAGTCGATCGGCGCGGCGCGTTTCCAGAGTTACTTCGAGCGGTTCGGCCTCACGGAACCGACGGGGATCGACCTGCCCGGCGAGGGCGAGGGTTCGTTCTACAGCGACCTGGTCGCGTACGATCAGCAGTCCCCGGAATACCTTGCCTCCTCCTCCTTCGGGCAGACGTTCACCGTCACGCCGATCCAGATGATCACGGCGGTGTGCGCCGTCGTCAACGGCGGCTCGCTCGTGGAGCCCTACGTCGTCTCACAGGTGCTCGATGCGCAGGGCAACGTGCTCTCGACCCATCAGCCCGTCGTCAAGCGGCAGGTGATCAGCAGCGAGACGAGCGCGGCCATGCGCCGCATTATGGAACAGGTCGTCGGCACTTCCGACGGCTCGGGCCGCAAGGCCTACGTGCCGGGGTACCGCGTCGGCGGCAAGACCGGCACGAGCGAAAAACTGGCCAACAATAACGGGCAGGAAGGCCACGTCGTCTCCTTCGTCGGCGTCGCGCCGATGGACGATCCGCAGGTCGCGGTGCTCGTCGCGCTCGACGACCCGATCGTCGGCAACATCTACGGCTCCGTCATCGCGGCCCCCGTCGTCGGCGCCGTTTTGACCGACATCCTGCCCTATCTCGGCGTGGAGCCCGTCTACACGGCGGAGGAAGCGGCCGAGCGCGAGGTCAAGGTGCCCTACGTCGTCGGCAGCCAGATGCACGATGCGATCAGCGCCGTGACGGGCGCGCAGCTCGCCTACAAACTCGTCGGCGGCGGCACGACCGTGACGCGCCAACTCCCCGCTGCGGCGGAGGAATGTCCCAAGGGTACGACCGTGATCCTCTATCTCGGCGGGGAGGGCCCCGCCGGGGAAGCGCAGGTGCCCGACGTGTACGGCATGTCGGCCCAGCAGGCGAACCGCACGATCCTCAACGCGGGCTTCAACATCCGCATCGCGGGGGAGAATATCGAAACGGCCGGCGCCGTCGCCGTGTCGCAGGAACCCGAGGCCGGCGCACAGGCCGAGCCCGGCACCGTCGTCACCGTCACGTTTGCCGTTCCCGAAGCCGCTGCGGAGCCGGCGGCAAACTGATTCTGCTTTGAAAAGGAGGGCTCTGCAATGCTTCTGTCCGAATTGCTGGGCGGCCTTTCTCCGAAAACCGAATATATCGACCGTGAGATCACGGGCCTTTCGTCCGATTCCCGCCGCGTGGCGGCGGGGGGCTGCTACTTTTGCCTCAAAGGCAGCGCGGCGGATGGGCACGATTTTGCGTCCAAGGCCGTGGAAAACGGCGCCGCCGCCGTCGTGTGCGAGCGGCCGCTCGGCCTCGAAAACGAGATCGTCGTCGAGGATACGCATGATGCCTACGCCGTGGCCTGCGGCCATTGGTTCGGGGACCCGCAGAACGATCTCAAACTGATCGGCGTGACGGGGACCAACGGCAAAACGACCGTCACCTGCCTGCTGCGCGACGTGCTGCGCGGTTTTGGCAAGACCGTCGGCATGATCGGCACGATCGAAACGGATGTCGACGGGATGACCTTCCCGGCCAAATACACCACGCCCGATCCGCTCACGTTCTTCTCCCTGCTTGCGCAGATGCGCGATGCGGGCTGCGAATACGTGTCGGCGGAGGTCTCCTCCCACGGGCTGGATCAGAAGCGGATCGGCGCCTGCCGGTTCGTGGCGGGCATCTTCACCAATCTGACGCAGGACCATCTCGACTACCACAAGACGATGGAAAACTACTTTGCCGCGAAGCGCAGCCTCTTCGCGCACTGCGACATCGGCATCGTGAACGCCGACGACCCGTGGGGCGTGCGCCTGCTCGACGATGTGACCGAGTGCCCGCTCGTCACGTTTTCCGCGGCCGGCCTCGGCGAGGCGGACTACACGGCCAAAAACATCGAATTGCGCGCCGACGGCGGGCGGTTTGCCGTTGTCACCGGCGACCGCATCTGCCGCATGCGGTTTCCCGTGCCGGGGGCGTTTTCCGTCTCCAACGCGATGGCGGTGCTCGCCTGCCTGGTGGAACTGGGCTTCCCGCTCGATGAAACGGCGAGGCTGCTCGGGCAGAGCCGCGGCGTTCCGGGGCGCTTCGAGGTGCTGCAGACGGGGACGCCCTTTACCGTGATCCGCGACTATGCCCACGCGCCCGACGCGATCGAAAAGGTGCTTGCGGCCCTGCGCGCGACGGCGGCGGGGCGCATCGTGATCCTGTTCGGCTGCGCCGGCAACCGCGACCGCACCAAGCGACCCAAAATGGCGGCCGCTGCGGCGAAGGGCGCGGATTTCGTGATCCTCACCTCTGACAATCCGCGGGATGAGGACGCCATGCGCATCATCGAGGATGCGCTGCCCGGCCTGCAGGAAAGCAAAACGCCCTACCGGGTGATCTGCGACCGCTACGAGGCCATCGAGTGGGCGCTGCGCAACAGCCGCGCGGGCGACACGCTGTTGCTCGCGGGCAAAGGCCACGAGGAATACCAGGTGCTGCCGCACGCGACCGTGCACTTCGATGAACGCGAGATCGTGACGGAACTGCTGGAAAAAATTGCCGCCGAGAGGAAGGAATCCACATGCGAACGCTGATGCTCTCCGAGATCGCGGCGGCGCTCGGCTGCCCCTGCGAACGGGAAGCGGCCGTTGCGCGCGTCGTCACCGATTCGCGCCAATGCGCCCCGGGCACGCTTTTTGTCGCGATCCGCGGCGAAAACGCCGATGGGCACGATTACGCCCGTTCCGCCATCGAAAAAGGCGCGGAGGCGGTCGTCTCCGAGCAAGACCTGCCGCAGATCGACCCCGCCCGCGTGCTGCGTGTGGAAAACACGAAGCGTGCGCTCATCCGCATCGGCGGGCTTGTGCGCGACGGGTTTTCGATCCCCTTTGTCGGGGTGACCGGAAGCGTCGGCAAAACGACGACGAAGGAATTCATCCATGCGGTGCTTTCGGCCAAATACCGCACCCATAAGAACGAAGGCAACCAGAACAACGAGATCGGCGTGCCGAACACGCTGTTTGCGCTTGAGGAGGGCCACGAGGCGGCCGTGATCGAGATGGGCATGAGCGGCCCGGGCGAGATCCGCGATCTCACGCTGGCTGTGCGCCCCGCCGTGGGCGTCATCACGGCGATCGGCGTCTCCCACCTGGAGCGGCTCGGCACCCGCGAGAACATCCTGCGCGCCAAACTGGAGATCCGTGAAGGCATGCCGGACGGCGCGCCGCTGTTCCTCTGCGGCGACAACGACCTGCTCGCGGGCGTCTGCGACGAGCGGCTGCGCGTGATCCTTTATGGGATTACCAACCCCGCGTGCGCGGTGCGCGCGGTCAACATCGAGCCCGAGGAGGGCGCGACGCGCTTCACGATCCTCTCGCCGTGGGGCGAATACCCCGCGCGCATCCCTGCCGTCGGGCTGCACACCGTGACGGATGCGCTTGCGGCGTTCGGCGTCGGCTGCGTGATGGGCGTCGAACCCGAGGCGGCTGCGAAAGCGCTCGGCGACTACCTGCCGACCGGCATGCGGCAGAATGTTCGCGTCCGCGGGGGCGTCACGGTCGTGGAGGACTGTTACAACTGCTCGCCCGACTCGCTGCGCGCGGCGGCGCTCACGCTCGGTTCGTTCCCGGCGAAGGGGCGGCGGATCCTCGTGCTTTCGGATATGCTCGAACTCGGCCCCGACACCGCGCAACTGCACGCAGACTGCGGCCGCTTCATCGCGCGGCAGGAGATCGACCTGCTGCTGGCCTGCGGGACGCTCTCGCGCCACACGGTGGATGGCGCGATTGAAGCGGGCATGGAGCGGACAGCCTGGTTTGAAACGAAGGAAGAACTTTCCGAAACCCTGCGCACGGCCGCCCGCGCGGGCGACGTTGTATGGTTCAAGGCGAGCCGCGGGCAGAAACTGGAAGACGTGATCTGCGCCGTGTTTGGCGGGGAGGAGGACGCATGACATCCTGGGTGTTGTTATCGGCGGCGCTGTCGTTCGCCGTCACGGCGGCGATCGGGCGGATCCTGATCCCGTATCTGCGCCGTCTTCATTTCGGGCAGACGATCCTCGATATCGGCCCGCGCTGGCATAAGAACAAAGAGGGAACGCCCACGATGGGCGGCCTCATGTTCATCGCGGGCATCCTGATCGCCGTGTCGGTCTCGTTCGCGGGGGCGTCGCTCACAGGCGCGCTCGGCGCGGGGCAGATCGCCGGGCCGCTCAACACGCAGTTGATCTCCGGCCTCCTGATGGCGGTCGCCTTCGGCCTGATGGGCTTTGCGGACGACTTTGTCAAGGTCGTCAAAAAGCGCAACCTCGGCCTGACCGCGCGCCAGAAACTGCTGATCCAGTTTGCGATCGCAGCCGCGTATCTGTGGAGCGTGCGCCTCGGCGGCACCGCCGTCACGAGCGTGCGCATCCCGTTCGTCGCAGCGCCGTGGCAACTCGGCTTCTGGTATTACCCGCTGTGCGCGATCGGCATCGTGTTCCTTGTCAACTCCGTCAACCTGACCGACGGGATCGACGGCCTCGCCGCTTCGGTGACGCTGATGGCTTCCCTCGGCTTTCTCGGGATCGCGGCGGTGCTGCAGTTTGCGCGGGTCAGCCTGCTGGCGGCTGCCGTCGCGGGCGGGTGCCTCGGTTTCCTCGTCTACAACTTCCATCCGGCGCGCGTCTTCATGGGCGACACAGGCTCGATGTTCCTGGGCGGCTGCGTCGTGGCGATGGCGTTCTGCGCCAATTTCCCGCTCGTCCTCGCGCTGACGGGCCTCGTCTACATCGTCGAATCGCTCTCGGTGGTTTTGCAGGTATCCTATTTCAAAGCGACCGGCGGCAGGCGCCTCTTCAAGATGAGCCCGATCCATCATCACTTTGAAATGTCCGGCTGGAGCGAAGTGAAGATCGTCTACGTCTTCTCCTGCGTGACGATCGCCGCGAGCGCGCTGGCCGTGCTCGCCGCCCGCTGTATCTGACGCGGGCGGGATTCTGCAAAAAAGGAGGTGCTTGCGCATGCAGACCAACGCCGTGTCCGCCCCCGCGGGGGAAAAGCCGAAACAGGCGGGCTTCTTTCTTTCGGGCCGGATGGACTGGACGTTCTTCTTTATCGTGATCGTCGTGCTTTGCATCGGCCTGATCATGATGTTTTCGGCCAGTTACGTGAGCGCCTATTACTACAAAGGCAACTCGCTCTACTACATCGTGCGCCAGTTGCTGTTCGGCGCGGCGGGCGTGGCTGCGATGCTGCTGATCTCCAAGGTCAACTATCGCATCTTCCGCGTGGGGGCGTGGCCGGCCTACTTCGTCTCGATCGCGCTGCTGATCGTGGCGCTCTTCATGCCGGAGACAAAGGGCGTGCGCCGCTGGATCTACGTCGGACCGATCAGTTTCCAGCCCTCGGAGATCGCCAAATTCGCCGTCGTGCTGCTGTTTGCGCACCTGATCGTGAAATTCGGCCCCGCAAAGATGAAGATGACGCGCTTCGGGCTTGTGCCGTTCGTCGCGCTGCTCGCCCCGATCGTGGCGCTGATGATCAAAGAGCCGCACCTCTCCGGCACGATCCTGATCCTCGGGCTGGCCGTCGTGATGCTGTTCATCGGCGGCACGAGCGTCTGGTGGTTTGCCGCCGGGGCGATCCTCGTCGCCGGCGCGGGCGCGCTCGTCATCTTCAAGCCCGATCTGCTCACGGTGTTCGCGCACTACGCGGGCACGCGCATCGAGATCTGGCTCGACCCGTTCTCCGACCCGCTCGACAAGGGTTTCCAGACGCTGCAGTCGCTCTACGCGATCGGTTCCGGCGGCCTGATGGGCGCGGGCATCGGCGGCTCGCGGCAGAAATACCTCTATATTCCCGAGCCCTACAACGATTTCATCTTCGCCGTCGTGTGCGAGGAACTCGGCTTCGTCGGCGCGACGCTGATCCTCTGCATCTTCGCGCTGCTGGTGTGGCGCGGCTTCGTGATCGCGGCGCGCTGCCGCGACCGCTTCGGCGCGCTGGTCGCCGCAGGGCTGACGGCGCAGGTCGGCATCCAGACGATCCTCAACGTCGCCGTTGTGACGAACACGATCCCGAACACCGGCATCAGCCTGCCGTTTTTCTCCTACGGCGGCACGAGCCTTCTGATGCTGCTCGGCGAAATGGGCGTGATCCTGTCCGTTTCCCGCAACGCCTCTTTGGAAAAGGAGTGAGACGACCTTGAAGATCCTGTTTGCCTGCGGCGGCACCGCGGGGCACATCAACCCCGCGCTTTCGATCGCGGACGCGCTCTGCCGGCGCTACCCCGATACGGAGGTGCTGTTTGCCGGCAATCCCAAAGGCATGGAAGCGCGCCTTGTGCCGAAGGCGGGCTATCCCTTCGCGCCGATCGAGGTGGCGGGCATCCAGCGCCGGGTGTCGCTCGAGAATGTGCGCCGCAACGCCCGCGCGCTCTGGCTGCTCGCGAAGAGCGGCGCGCGCGCGAAGAAGATCATCCGCGAGTTCCATCCGGATATCGTGATGGGGACGGGCGGCTACGCAAGCGGGCCTGTGGTGCGCAAGGCGCACCAACTCGGCTACCGCACGATCACCCACGAACAAAACGCCTTTCCCGGCGTGACGACAAAACTGCTGGCGCCCCACGCTGACCGCGTGCTGATCGCGATGGAGGGCGCGCGCAAACGCCTGCGCCTCGAGGACGAGAGCAAACTGGTCTTTACGGGGAACCCCGTGCGCGAGGCGGTGCTGACCGCCGACCGCGACGCCGCGCGGCGCAGTCTCGGCGTCGGGGAAAACGTGTGCATCGTCTCCTTCGGCGGCAGCCTCGGCGCGCAGCGCGTCAACGAGGCGATCGCCGAAGTGATGGCGTGGCACCGCGGGCAGAAGGGCTTCCACCACATCCACGCGACCGGTTCTTACGACTACGAGGACTTTCTCGCCGCGCTGGGGAAGGAAGGCGTCGTCCGCGAGGGGAACCCGCACCTCGATGTGCGCGAATACATCGACAACATGCCCACCTGCCTGGCGGCGGCCGACCTTGTGATCTGCCGCGCGGGCGCGATCACACTCTCCGAACTGGAGTGCGCGGGCCGGGCCTCGATCCTGATCCCCTCGCCCAACGTGGCCGAAAACCACCAGTACCACAACGCGATGGAACTCGTCAACCGCGACGCGGCGCTGATCCTCGAGGAAAAAGACCTCACGGGCGCCGCGCTGATCGAGCGTATCCAGTCGCTGGCGGGCGCCCCGGGCCGTCTGGAGGAGATCGGGCGCAACGCCGCGGCCATGGCGGTGCGCGACGCGAACGACCGGATCATCCGTGAGATCACGCGGCTTGCGAACCGATAAAAGACCGCCTTCGTTTCACCCTTTTTCTGCCCTCTGCATACGATGCGGTAAACCGTATGCTTGAAAAAAGGGTGTGCATTGGATGGGAACCTGGTGCATCGAGGGCGCGGGCCCTCTGGCGGGAACCGTGGAGATCCATGGGGCCAAGAACGCCGTTTTGCCGATCCTTTCGGCTTCGCTGCTCGCCGAGGAGACGACGCTGCTGCGCTGCCCCGCGCTGACGGACGTCTCCGCCGCAAAGGAGATCCTGCAGTGCCTCGGCTGCCGCGTGACGCAGGCGCTCGACGTCCTGCGCGTCGACGCCTCGGGCGAGATCGCCTGCGAGGCGCTTCCCGAGCAGCCCGCGCGGGAGATGCGCTCTTCGATCCTCTTTCTCGGCGCGCTGCTGGCGCGCTGCGGGCGGGCGCGCATCGGCTTTCCCGGCGGCTGCGAACTCGGCCCCCGGCCGATCGACCTGCATCTCGCGGGGCTGCGCCGCCTCGGCGCCGAGATCCGCGAGGAAGGCGGCATTCTTGAGTGCCGCGTCGGCGGGAGGCTGCGGGGCGCCCCGATCGCGCTGCCGTTCCCGTCGGTCGGCGCGACGGAGAACCTGATGATCGCCGCGGCGACCGCTGAGGGCGAGACCGTGATTACCAACGCGGCGCGCGAGCCCGAGGTCCGGGCGCTGGCGGATTATTTGAACGCCTGCGGCGCGCAGATCGCCTGCGAGGACGATCACATCCGCATTTGCGGCGTCGAATCTCTCGGCGCGGCGACGGTTTCGATCATCCCCGACCGCATCGAAGCCGTGACCTACCTCTGCGCCGCCGCCGCAACGGGCGGCGAGATCCGCCTCGAGCGGGTCTGTCCCGCGCACCTTGCGGCGGTGCTGCCGATCTTCGAAGAGATGGGCTGCCGCCTCAAAACGGAGGAGGCCGCCATCGAACTGACCGCGCCGCGGCGTCTCTCGTCGGTCGCTGCCGTCAAAACGATGCCGTATCCCGGTTTCCCGACCGATGCGCAGGCCCCGCTCATGGCGGCGCTCTGCTGCGCGCGCGGCAGCACGCTGTTCATCGAAACGATCTTTTCTGCGCGCTACCGGCACGTCGGCGAACTTGAGCGCATGGGGGCGCAGATCCGCACCGAGGGGCGCATGGCGCTGGTGCGGGGCGTCGAGCGGCTGCACGGGGCGGCGGTGCGCTGCACCGATCTGCGCGGCGGGGCCGCTCTCGCGGTGGCGGCGCTCGCGGCCGAGGGGGAGACGGTTCTCTCCGAGACGCGGCACCTCGACCGCGGCTATTGCGATTTCGCCAAACAACTCGGCGCATTGGGCGCAAAGATACGCACGGGAGGCCCGCCGCCTTCCGCTTGAAACAGGAGGATCCGGCCCGTGGCAAAGCGAACGAAAAAACGAACCGTGCAGCGGCGCCGCAGACGATCCCTGCGGCGCTACACCCTCTATTATTTCCTCGCGTTTTTCCTCATCGCCGCCGTCGGCGTGACGCTTTCGCTCACGGTGCTGTTCCCGGTCAAAACAATCGAAGTGGTCGGCAATACGGCCTATTCGGATTCGGAATTGGTCGAAGCGACGGGCGTCGAACTCGGCGACAATCTGCTGCGCATGCGCCCGAAGCGGATCGCGCGGGAACTGTACGACCGCTATCCGTATCTGGACGAGGTGAAGGTGCGCCGCACGCTGCCCGACACCGTGACGATCCGCGTGGCGATCGCCGAAGAGCGCGCCGCCCTGCGCGACGCCGAAACGGGGCGATTCGCCGTGCTGAGCCGCAAGGGGCGCGCTCTGCGCACCGATCTTGCGCTCTGCCCCGAGGGGATGATCGCGGCGGACGGCTTCACCGTGCGGACAGACGGCGAAACCGAAAAAAACGGGGAGGCCCCGCTGCCGCCGCTGCAGGCCGGCGCCCCGCTCGCCGCGGCGGAGGAGGCGCGCTTCGAGGCTCTGCTGCAGATCCTCGACGCGCTCGATGCGCAGGGCCTTGCGGAGGGGATCAACGTGATCGACCTGCGCGACTTGTTCGATATCCGGATGCTTTACCGCGGGCGGCTTGCGATCCTGCTCGGCGCCGCGGACGATCTCGATTACAAGATCCGCTTTGCCGCGGCGGCGATCGAAAACGAGGTGGATGAGACGACTGTCGGGGCGCTCGACGTTTCACAAAAACCGACGGCGCGCCTGCGCGAATACGACATTTACACCGATGAGAACTGGCCGTTTGCCGACGATCTGCGCGCGGAATACGAGCGGCGCATCGTGCGTTCCCGCCCGCAGGCACAGCAGACGTCTCCGCAGGAGCAGGGGGACGCGGCGCCCTGATGCGGCGCAGGCGCATGCGAAAATACAAACGGATTTGAGCGGAAAAAGTGGTTGCACAAGCCCGAAACCTATGCTACAATATTTTTGTATCAATCCTCAAAAAAGGACGAGGGGGACTGTGAAAATGCAGGTTAATTTCGGCATCGCGCCGGAGCCCGAGCGGGTCACGGCGATCAAGGTGATCGGTGTCGGCGGCGGCGGTGGGAACGCGGTCAACCGCATGGTGCTCACCGGCATGAAGGGCGTCGAATTTATTTCGATGAATACGGATGCGCAGGTCCTTTCGACCTCGCACGCTACATATAAGATCAACATCGGCGCGCGCCTGACGAAAGGCCAGGGCGCGGGCGGCGATTCGAGCGTCGGCCAGCGCGCCGCGGAGGAGAGCCGCGAGGAGATCGCCTCGATGCTCAAGGGCACCGATATGGTGTTCATTACCGCCGGCATGGGCGGCGGTACCGGCACGGGCGCGGCGCCCGTCGTCGCGGAGATCGCGCACGATATGGGCATCCTCACGATCGCCGTCGTCACCAAACCGTTTGAATTCGAGCGCAAACTGCGCATGGAGCGCGCCGAGATGGGCATCGCTTCGCTGCGCGACCACGTCGACGCGCTGCTGGTGATCCCCAACGAGCGCCTGCGCCAGGTCTCGACCGAGCCGATCACCCTGCAGAACGCGTTCGCCATGGCGGACGGCGTGCTGCAGCAGGGCGTGCAGAGCATCAGCGAACTGATCTCTTCCACCGGCGTGGTCAACCTCGACTTTGCGGACGTGACCACCGTGATGAAGAACGCCGGCTACGCCCACATGGGCATCGGCCGCGCCTCCGGAAAGGACAAGGCCCGTATGGCCGCCGAAGCCGCGATCAATTCCCCGCTGCTCGAGACCTCGATCAACGGCGCGCGCGGCGTCATCGTCAACATCACCGTCCCGCCGGATGTGCTGCTCGACGACGTCTACGCCGCCTCCGACATGATCAGCGAGGCCGCGCATCCCGACGTCAACCTGATCTGGGGCGTCGCCTATGATGAGAACCTCAAGGACGAGATGATCGTCACCGTGATCGCCACCGGCTTCGACAACGACCCGCCCTACACGAGTTCGGTGATGGATTACACCTTCAAGGACAACAACCAGCGCGCGAGCGATCTGGCGAAGAAGCCCGCGCCGGCCGCTGCCGCTCCCGCGGAGGCGCAGCCCGCTTCCGAGCAGGCTGAACCGCCCGAACAGCCGACGGAAGAGCCCGAGCCCGATGAGGATGTCTTCACCGACATCCTGCGCCTGTTCCAGAGCAAGGGCGGCAACCGCTGAAACCTGTTTGAACCCGCGCCTCGGCGGTGAGCGTGCTCGCCGCCGGGCGTTTCTTTTCGATCGTCCGCGCAAGTTGCGGCGGACACCGTCCCGTTTCCCGCATGTGTAAGGAGGTTTTTTCGCATGGCAGAGAAAATGCCCGGCAAGGGCGGCGAGCGCTGCGTCCCCTACGAAGCGCGCACCGGAAACGAATCCATCGTCTACTTCACCCGCGACCTTTCCGCCGAGGGTCTCAAAAAGGCCTACGAGAAGGTGAGCGGCGGCATCACCGGCAAAGTGGCGGTCAAACTGCACACCGGCGAGCCGCACGGGCCCAATATTATCCCGCGCCCGTGGGTACGGGCCCTGCTGGAGCAGGATCTGCCCGGCGCCGCGATCGTGGAGACGAACACCTACTACGAGGGCGACCGCTACACGACCGAGCAGCACCGCAAAACGATCGAGACCAACGGCTGGACGTTTGCCCCCGTCGACATCATGGACGAGCACGGCACCGCTGAACTGCCCGTTGCAGGCGGCAAATGGTTCGATCATATGACCGTCGGCGAGAGCATGCTCGGCTACGATTCCCTTGTCGCGCTCACGCACTTCAAAGGCCACGCGATGGGCGGCTTCGGCGGCTCGAACAAGAACCTCGGCATCGGCTGCGCGGACGGCCGCATCGGCAAGGCCGCGATCCACACGCACGAAGGCAGCGACAACATGTGGTCGATCGCGCAGGAAGAACTGATGGAGCGCATGACCGAATCGACCAAGGCGACCGTCGATTTCTTCGGCAAGCGGATCACCTTTGTCAACGTGATGCGCAATATGTCCGTCTCGTGCGACTGCGAGGGCGTTGCGGCCGCGCCGGTCGTCACGCCGAACGTGGGGATTCTGGCCTCGACCGACATCCTTGCCGTCGATCAGGCGTGCGTCGATCTGATCTACGCGATGACCGAGGAGCAGCACCGCGATTTCGTAAAGCGCATGGAGACGCGCCACGGCCTGCGCCAACTCACCTATATGAAGGAACTCGGCATGGGCAACGACCGCTACGTGCTCATCGACCTTGACAACGGCGAGGCCCGCATCCTGCCGAAGGACGCCGTGCGGGACGTGAAGCCTTTCACGGGCGAATGAACCGAACGGCGGCAGCCGTCCCCGAAGAAAAAAGCCCCTCCCGGCCGGGAGGGGCTTTTTGCGCGATAGGAATTACGCCTTCTTGATGATCTCGCCGTAGACCTCGCCGGAGCAGCCGGCGGCGTTGGCCTCGTCGACGTCGATGTGCATCGCCAGCGCATAGATCGGGGACACGCGGCAGACCACATCGTCAAAAATCAGGGAGCGATCGGCCGAGGTGATCTTCACCTGCACGACCTCTTTATCGACCACGCCGAACTCCTCGCCGTCCTCGGGGGAGAAGTGGATGTGGCGCTTGGCGACGATCACGCCCTCCGGGATCTCGACTTCGCCGGCAGGGCCGACGATCTTGCAGGGGGCGGAGCCGGCCAGGTCGCCGCTCTCGCGCACGGGGGCGTCGAGGCCCATTGTGCGGGCGTCGGTCGCGGAGATCTCGACCTGCGTCTGCTTGCGGCAGGGGCCGAGGATCGAAACGTTGAATTTGCCTTTCGGGCCGATGATATCGACGCGCTCGAAGCAGGCGAACTGCCCGGGCTGGGAAAGGTCTTTCTTGTTCGAGAGCTTGGCGCCTTTGCCGAACAGGGTCTCGAGATCGGCTTCGCTGACATGGACGTGGCGGGCGCTCGTCTCGACGAGAACCATATTTTTCATGGGAATCTCCTCCTTTACACTTCTATGGAAACATTATAATCGGCAGGCTGCGGCTTGTCAATGAAAAAGGACGGCGAAAGATTTTTGTCGCGCGCTCGCGAAAAGTATGCTACAATGGTCCTCGGAAAGAAAGGGGGAGACGACCGATGAACCGCACCCTGGAGGAACTGCGCGCCGAGGCGCTCGGCTGCCGGAATTGCCGCCTCTGCGAGGGACGCACGAACGTCGTGTTCGGCGTGGGCCCTGCGCATGCCCGTGTGATGCTGATCGGGGAGGGACCCGGGCAGCACGAGGACGAACAGGGCGAGCCCTTTGTGGGGCGCGCGGGGCAACTGCTCGACAAGATGCTCGACGCCGTCGGGCTCTCGCGCGAAACGAACGTGTACATCGCCAACATGGTCAAGTGCCGCCCGCCGCAGAACCGCGACCCGCAGCCCGATGAGACCGAGGCCTGCCTGCCGTGGCTGCGCGGGCAGGTGCGCGCGATTTCGCCGCAGGTGATCGTCTGCCTCGGGCGCATCGCGGCGCAGCGGCTGATCTCGCCGGACTTCCGCGTGACGAAGCAGCATGGCGAGTGGTTCGAACGCAACGGCGTGTGGATGATGGGCACGCTGCACCCCGCGGCGCTGCTGCGCAATCCGCGGCAGAAACCGGACGCCTTTGAGGATTTTCTGCGCCTGCGCGACAAAGTGGCGGAACTCTGCCCCGAAGCGTTGGAGGAGGCGTGAGCGTGAAGGAGTCTTACCGGTTCGCTTCCGAAGCGGACGCCGCGGCGCTGCTCGCGATCTACGCCGCCTATCTCGACACGGGCATCACGTTTGAAACGGTCCTGCCGGACGAAGAAGAATTCCGTGCGCGCATCCGCGAGATCTCGGCCGAATACCCCTATCTCGTCTGCGAGCGGGAGGGGCGGATCGTCGGTTACGCCTATGCGCATCGCGTGTTCGCGCGCGCCGCCTACCGCTGGGACGCGGAACTCTCCGTCTACCTCGCGCCGGAGGCGCGCGGAGAGGGCCTCGGCGAGCGGCTCTACCGCCGCCTGATCGCGCTGCTGCGCCTGCAGGGCGTGCAGACGGTCTACGCCGTCGTCACCTCGCCGAACCCCGCGAGCGACCGCTTGCATGCGCGCATGGGCTTCGTGCGCGAGGGGTATTTCCGCAACAGCGGCTACAAAAACGGCGTCTGGTACGCCGTGTCGTGGTATGCGCTGCCGATCGGCGGCTATGAGGACCCGCCCGCCGAACTGCGCGGGATCGGGGAGATCCCGCCGCGGGATCGGGAGGCCGCCCTGGCAGGCGGGTGACGTTTGCAAAAACCGCCCCGCAGTCCAAAACGGACTGCGGGGCGGCGTTCTGTCTTGACGCGTCACAGCAGATGGATGCCCGTCTTTTCGCATTTCTCCCACATCTCCTGCGGCCAGCAGGAGGCCTGCACCTCGCCGATGTGGGCCTTTTCCAGCAGGTACATGCACAGGCGCGACTGCCCGATGCCGCCGCCGATCGTGAGCGGCAGGGTGTTTTCGAGCACCATCCTGTGATAGGGGAGGGCGCGGCGCTCGTCCTTGCCGGAGAGGGCGAGTTGGCGGTCCATGGATTCGGCATCGACGCGCACGCCCATCGAAGAAAGTTCGAGCGCGTGCCCGCGGGCATAGTCCCAGATGAGGATATCGCCGTTGAGCGCCCAGTCGTCGTAGTCCGGGGCGCGCAGATCGTGGGGATTGCCGTCGCGCAGGGCGCCGCCGATCTGCGTGAGCAGCACGAGGCCGAATTCGCGGCAGATGACGTCCTCGCGCTCTTTCGCGGTGAGGTCGGGGTAGGTGTCGGCGAGTTCCTGCGAGGAGAGGACGAACAGTTTTTCGGGGATCTTGCGGCCGAAGACGGGGTATTCTTCGATGAGGCGGCGCTCGGTGGCGCGCATCGCCTCCACGATGCGTTCGGCCGTCTGGATCAGCGTCTCCACCGTGCGCTCTTCGGCGGAAAGGATGCGCTCCCAGTCCCACTGGTCCACATAGAGCGAATGGATGGCGTCGAGTTCCTCGTCGCGACGGATGGCGTTCATATCGGTGTAGAGCCCCTCGCCGTGGCCGAAGCCGTAGCGGTAGAGCGCCTGCCGCTTCCACTTGGCCAGCGAGTGGACGATCTGCCCTTCGGCGCCGCCGAGCGCGGGGATATCGAAGGAAACGGGGCGCTCCACGCCGTTGAGGTCGTCGTTGAGGCCGGTCTCGGGCCGCACGAACAGCGGCGCGGAGACGCGGGTCAGGTTGAGATTGGCGGCGAGTTCGCGCTCAAACACATCCTTGATGAGTTTGATGGCGCGCTCGGTTTCAACAAGGTTCAGTTTGGAACGGTACAGGGAGGGCAGCGCGGACGGCATGGCATTCCGCTCCTTTCAGCGATGGGATCTAATAATGTCTTACTATAGCACAGCGGAGTGCGGTTTTGCAACCGTGCGCGTGAAATTTCCCGAAAAAGCGGGCGCAGGCGGAGCGGTTCGGCCGCCGCGGCTTTACAAATCGGGCGAAGCAGTGTATCATTTGTGTCAAGAACAACGGGGGAGGGGGCGCCGCAGATGGGGATCATCGCGTTCACGTTTAACGCCGTGGCGCCGCTGTTTCTGCTTGCGGGTTTGGGCATCCTGCTGCGCCGCTTCGGCTATCTGGACGACGGAATGGCCGGCCGCCTCAACCGCATCTGCTTTGCGGTGTTGATCCCGTGCCTTATCTTCCGAACGATCTATCGGGCAAAATTTCAACTCTCATCGTTTTATCTCATCGGGTATCTGCTGATCGCCTATTTTGTGCTGATCGTGTTTTTGTGCGTGATCGTGCCGCGATTCTTTCCGCAAAAGCGGCAGGCGGGCGTGATCGTGCAAAGCCTGTTTCGCACCAACATGACGATGCTCGGCCTGCCGCTGGTGGCGAGCCTGCTCGGGGAAGCCCACACCGCGCCGATGGCGCTTGTGATCGCGGTTTTGTCCCCGTGCTATTCCGTTGCGGGCGTGATCGTGCTCACGCTGTTTTCCGAGCGGGAGGGGAACGTTTCCCCCGCGTCGATGGCGAAAGAAATCCTCCGCAATCCTCTGGTGATCGCGGCGATTCTCGGCCTGGCGTTTCATGCGCTGCAGATCCCGCTGCCCACGATCGCATCAAAGCCGATCGACGACCTTGCGGCGATGGCGTCGCCGCTCGCGATGATCGCGATGGGCGCGCGCTTCGACCTGCAGGACTTTTCGGACAACCGCGCGGCGATCACGTTCACCACGGCGGGCCGCCTGCTTGTGATCCCCGCCGCAATGGTGTTCGTCGGGCTGCTGCTCGGCTTTCGCGGGGATGAGTTGTGCGCCCTGTTTATCGCAACGGGCACACCCGCTTCGGCGGCGGGCGTCGCGGTGGCGGACGCCATGGGGAGCGACGGCAAACTCGCCGGCGACATCCTGCTGACGACGACGGCCTGCTCCTGCCTCACGCTGTTTGCGGGGCTGTGCGTTCTGCAGGCGGCGGGATGGATGTGAACCGAAAGGGGAGGGCGGGATTGCTTTCCAAAAACGCCGTGACGACAGTCACGATCGAAGATCTCGCGCAGGACGGCAACGGCGTCGGCCGGGCCGACGGCGTCGTCGTCTTCGTCCCTGCGACGGCTGTGGGGGACGTGGCGCGCGTGCGCATCGCAAAGGTGACGCCGCGCTGCTGCTACGGCATCCTCGAAGAACTCTTGACGCCTTCGCCCGACCGCTGCGCGCCCGATTGCGCCGCTTTTCCGCGGTGCGGCGGGTGCGGTTTCCGTCACATCTCCTACGCGGCGGAATGCCGCGCCAAGGAAGGTTGGGTGCGCGAGAGCCTGCACCGCATCGGCGGCATCCCGATCGAGCCGCTGCCGATCCTGCCCGCGCCCTCGCCGTCGGGTTACCGAAACAAGGCGATCTACCCTGCCGCAGTGCAGAACGGGAGGCTTTGCATCGGGTTTTATGCCAAGCGATCCCACCGCATCGTCGGCGCGCCGGACTGCCGCCTGCATCCGCCGTTTTTTGCGGATGCGGTCGCCGCGTTTCGCGGGTGGATCGAGGGAAACGGCGTCTCTGTTTATGACGAAACGGCGCACAGCGGGCTTGTCCGTGCACTGTATCTGCGCTATGCGGAGGAAACGGAACAGTTGATGGCAACCGTGATCGCAAACGGCGAGCGCCTGCCCGCGCAGGAGGACCTGATCGGCCGCCTGCGCGCCGCCTGCCCGCAGCTCCGGTCGGTGATCCTGAACGTCAACCGCGCCGAAACGAACGTACTGCTCGGCGCCGACTGCCGCATCCTCTGGGGGACGGATACGATCGAGGACCGCCTCTGCGGGCTCACGTTCTCGCTCTCGCCGCTCTCGTTTTACCAGGTCAACCGCGCGGCGGCCGAGCGACTCTACGGCGTCGCGGCCGAATTCGCCGCGCTGCGGGCGGGCGAAACGCTCGTCGATCTCTACTGCGGCGCGGGTACGATCGGCCTTTCGATCGCGAAAAACACGCCCGCCGCATCGCTCGTCGGCGCGGAGATCGTGCCGCAGGCCGTAGCGAATGCAAAGGCCAACGCCGCGCGAAACGGCGTGGCAAACGCGCGCTTCCTCTGCGCGGACGCCGCCGAAGCCGCCGCGCGCCTCGCCGCCGAGGGGCTGCGGCCCGATGCGGTCGTGGTCGACCCGCCGCGCAAGGGCCTTTCGCCCGCGCTGATCGAAACGATCGCGCAGACGGCGCCTGCGCGCGTCGTCTATGTCTCCTGCAACCCCGCCACCGCCGCGCGCGACGCGGCGCTTTTCTCCCGGCGCGGCTACGCCGTGCGGGCCGTGCAGCCTGTCGATCTCTTCCCGCGCACGGGGCATGTGGAATCCGTGCTCCTGCTTTCGCGGGACTCGGAAACCGGAACGGAGGAACGCGATGGAATCGGATCTGCAAGCGCTGTTTGAAACAGAATCGGGGATCCCCGTCCGGTCGGTAACGCCGTTGTACCGCGAGGGGGAGATCCTCCTGGCGGATGTGGACGGGGATCTGTACCTTTGGGACGGGTCCTGCGCATATCGGATCGGTTCCCATCCCTACGAGCCGTGCACCTACCTGTTGCGCGGCGGCGGGATCTCCGCGGCGATCCACAACGCGTTCGAGGCCGACACGATCCGGTTCGCCGCCGAAAGCGGGGAAACGGTCCGCTCCATCACCGGGAACGACTATGGGATCGGCAGAATCTGCCGCTTGCTCGTCTTTGCGGCAAAGGATTGTCCGGACAGCGATATCGGTTATGTCGAGGGCAGGATCGCCATAGAAAAGATGAAGGAACTGGGCGCGACGAGCCCCGAAACAGCGGTGCGGGTCAGCGAACTCGGCGTCAGGGGGATCAGCGACCGGTTCAGCCGCTCGAAAAAGCGGACCGAGCGCGTCCTGTATACGGAGGACGGAAGGGCCTATGTACGAATTAAAGAACGATAGTTTTTTCGGCGTGATCGCCGGCCACCCCGACTGCTGCGTGGACTATTGCCTGATGAAAAGCGATCTGCCGTACCGCGGAGAGGAATCGCACCGGGAAGCGATCGGGTTCGCCATGCAGGTGCTTTCCGCAACCGACGAAGACGGGCCGATGTGGGAATACGAGACCGGCAAAGCGCGGGCGCACGAGATCGAGGCGAGCGTGCTGCTGGCCCCGCCCGAACCCCCCTGGAAAACCGCTGCCCTATGGAAGGACGGAAGCGACGTCACCCGGTATGACAAACGCACCGACGGCGGCGCGATCCCTTATTGGCAGGCGTTCCTTATGCCGCCATTCGGGAGCGGCGATACGGCCGAGGATTTTTGCGCGGTCAACCGGGCCCTGTTTCCGAACGGAGCGGAGGATCTGGTCGTTTACGAGTGGACGACCGACTGGTCGGATTATTTCGACGCGGGCCACGAGTGGTGGGGCGCCGCTTGCTGGAGCGCCTACGACCGGAGTTTGGACCGCTATGCCGTGATCCTGGCTTCTGCGAGCGATTAACAGACAGCGGCGATGGAAAAGATCGACGCAGGGTGGACCGATCTGCGGGAGACCGCATCGGCACCACAGACTGAACCGAAGAACCCAAGCGGCGGCGCGCCGCAGACGTGATACGAGGAGGAAACCAATATGAAACAGCAGGGAATCGGCACCCGATGCGTGCAGGCGGGCTACACGCCGAAAAACGGCGAGCCGCGCCAGATCCCGATCATCCAGTCTACCACGTTCAAATACGACACGAGCGAGGATATGGGCAAACTCTTCGACCTTGAGGCGAGCGGCTATTTCTACACGCGGCTGCAAAACCCCACCAACGACCACGTCGCGGCCAAGATCGCGGCGCTCGAGGGCGGCACGGCCGGGATGCTCACCTCCTCGGGGCAGGCGGCCAACTTCTTTGCGCTGTTCAATGTCTGCGAGTGCGGCAGCCACATCGTGTCGTCCTCCTCGATCTACGGCGGCACGTTCAACCTGATCGCGGTCACGATGGCGAAGATGGGCATCGAGGTCACGTTCGTCTCGCCCGACTGCACCGAGGCGGAACTGGAAGCGGCGTTTCGGGAAAATACCCGCGCGGTGTTCGGCGAAACGATCGCCAACCCCGCGCTCACGGTGCTCGATATCGAAAAATTCGCCGGGGCGGCGCATGCGCACGGCGTGCCGCTGATCGTCGACAACACGTTCCCGACGCCCGTCAACTGCCGCCCGATCGAATGGGGCGCAGATATCGTGACCCATTCCACCACGAAGTACATGGACGGGCACGGCGCAGCCGTCGGCGGCGCGATCGTCGATGCGGGGCGCTTCGACTGGATGGCCCACGCGGACAAATTCCCGGGCCTGACGACGCCGGACGAGAGTTACCACGGCATCGTGTACGCGGAGCGCTTCGGCAACGCGGGCGCGTTCATCACCAAATGCACCTCCCAGCTCATGCGCGATTTCGGCTGCATCCAGTCGCCGCAGAACGCGTTCCTGCTCAATCTGGGGCTGGAATCGCTGCATGTGCGCATGCCGCGCCATGTGGAAAACGGGCAGGCCGTGGCAGAGTTTTTGCAGGCCCATCCCCGTGTGGAAGCAGTGCATTACCCCGGCCTGCCGGGCGACCCGTATCATGCGGCCGCGCAGAAATACCTGCCGAACGGCGGCTGCGGCGTCGTTTCGTTTGAACTCGAGGGCGGCCGCGCGGCCGCCGAGCGGTTTATGAAAAAACTGCGGCTCGCCGCGATCGAGACCCACGTGGCCGACGCGCGCACCTGCTGCCTCAATCCCGCGACCTCGACCCACCGACAGATGAACGAGGAACAACTCGCCGCGGCGGGCATCCCCGCGGGTCTGGTGCGCATGTCCTGCGGTCTGGAGGACAAGGAGGACCTGATCGCGGATCTCGCGCAGGCGCTGGAACAATAACGCCCCCGATCCGATCGTCCCCGATGGATCGCGGTCGCCCTTTGAACGGGAGGAGAACGGTATGAAAAAGCCCAGATGGATCGCGCCCGCTCTTTGCGCGGCGCTGTTGCTCGCCGCATGCGCAAAACAGCCCGCCGCCCCCTCGCAGGCGGCGTCCTCGCAGCAACCGCCCGCGGCGTCGTCCGAGGCGTCCTCCGCGGCGCCGCAGCCCGCGTCCGCGCAGGAACCGGAGGGGAATGCGGCTGCGGGTGGATTCCTCGACAACGGGGACGTGCTTCGCATCATGGAATGGGTGCCAAAGATCGGCGAATATCTGGAAGCGGGAACGCTGCGCATCGTCGAGGAGGATTTCGGCGACGAGGTCTACGCGCAAGGCGAGCGCTGCCGGATCGTCTCGATGGAGGGCGCGGGCGGCGTGCACCGCCGGTTCGCCTGCGGCATCGAGGAGCCGTTCCTGTTCGAATTCGACGAGGCCGCCTGCGAATGGTATCAGCGCTACCCCGCTTTTTTGGGCATTCCCGAGGAGGAGGGCGCCGCCTACCTGCTGCGGCATGGTTTTTTGGCGGGTTTTGCCTACATCGGTGCGCCGAGCACCGTCCCCGTCGACCCGAACGACCCCTCCCGCGGCTTTTCCCTGCTGCCGAATGATCGCATCTCGACGCTGGCGCGGGAGGGCTACCCGTGGATCGACGACATCGACGCGGCGCACACGATCGAGGGGCAGGGCTCCGAGCACTACCTCGTGATCTTTGCCGATCCGATGGCGTCCGTCAGCGTCAACCGCATCGAGAACGGCGAGGTTGCCGAGGTGCTCTACCGCAGCGAGACGGGCGAGCCGATCATCGTCACGGCCGACAGCGAGGAACGGCGCATCGAGATCACCGTCGTCGACCGCGCGGGGAAGATCCTCACATTCTCCCCGATCCGTTACGACGGCATGTTCGATTTTCTCTACGATGAAGAGCACGGCGAGAGCCCCACGAAGTTCGGCTTTGTGGAAAACCTGCCGATGGGCGGCAATACGCAGGTGATCCTGGATGCGCTTGTCGAGCGCGACCCTTCGCTTGCGGGCGGCGGTTACGAGCCGTGGGTCGATCCCGATGAGACCGTCGAGATCGACTGCCGCCCCTGCTGGCTCGTGGATCTGGGCCACTGGTACGGCAACGAATACCACATTTATGAGCGCTGCGCCGTTTCCGACGATCTGCGGCATGCCTACCGCGAGGCGGGCGACGGCTGGAAGGAGTTTTTCGGCGACTTGCTGCTGAAAGCGCAGTGGGAGGCCGATTCGCCCTTCGAGCGGGCCGAATACGAGATCGTCACCGCGGCCGAGGGCGACCCGCAGGCCGAGGTGGTCTTCTCGGCGCGCGGCGAGGTGAAGGACTTCAAGGTGCTTTCGCTGGCGCTGGAGCGCGTGGAGGACGACGGGACGATACGGTTTTCCGAGCAAGTGCTGCATACGCGGACGCTGACGCCCGGCCGCCCGCTGCTCGTGCGGACCGTGTTTTACGGCGACATTCCCAACAACGGCATCTCCTATGTGGACGAAAACGGCGAACTGCGCCGCTTCACGCTTTCGATCAGCGGCGAGGACGGCTCGCTGCAATTGACCGCGTATTGACGAAAACAGGGAAGGCGACGCGCCCGAACGAGGAGGAAACGCCATGACATACGAAGAAATCACGCGAAACGCCGAGGTGCTGGAATACTACAAGAGGGGCAACGAACTGCTCGGCGCGCTGGGGTATACCGACCATTCCACGGCGCATACGGCGCTCGTGGCCAAGCGGGCGGCGCAGTTGCTGCAGGCGTTCGGCTACGGCGAACGGGAGATCGAACTGGTGCAGATCGCTGGCTTTCTGCACGATATCGGAAACGTGATCAACCGCAGCCATCACGCAGAATACGGCGCGCTGCTGGCCAACGAGATCCTGGAGGACACCGATCTTTCGCTGGAGGACCGCGTGCAGATCGTTTCGGCGATCGCCAATCACGATGAATCGACCGGCGTTGCAGCCGACCCGATCACAGCGGCGCTGATCCTTGCGGATAAGAGCGACGTGCGACGCAACCGCGTGCGCGAAAGCGATCCGACGCAGTTTGACATCCACGACCGCGTCAACTATGCCGTGAAAAACGCCGCTTTGAAATGCGACCCGCAGGAAAAGACCGTCACCCTCGCGCTGAAGATCGACGAAGAGATCTGCACGATGTTCGATTACTTTGAGATTTTCCTCGAACGCATGATGATGTGCTCCCGCGCGGCGCGGGTCCTCGGCGCGACGTTTTCGCTGGTGGTCAATGGGAATAAAGCGCTGTGAATGCGCGGCAAAACAGGAGGATTTTCCCATGAGTGTTTCTTCCAAAATGCTGGCGCCGACGCCGGAGGGCGCCGAGGCCGCTTCCCGCGATCGCGTGATCGTCCGCACGAGCGTGATCGGCATTCTGGCCAATGTGGCGCTCGCCGTTTTCAAGGCGGCGGTGGGGATCTTGTCCCACTCGATCGCCATCGTGCTCGATGCGGTCAACAATCTCTCCGATGCGGCCTCGTCGGTCATCACGATCGTCGGCACCCGCCTTGCGGGCCGTGCGCCGGACCGCAAGCATCCGTTCGGCTACGGGCGCATCGAGTATCTCACCGCCACGGTGATCTCCATGATCGTGCTTTATGCGGGCGTCACGTCGTTTGTTGAATCGGTGAAGAAGATCCTGCATCCCGAGCAGCCCGAATACGGCGCGGCCTCGCTCGTCATCGTGGCGGCGGGCGTCGCGGTGAAGATCCTGCTCGGGCGTTACGTCAAGGGTGTGGGCAAGCGCGTCGATTCCGCTTCGCTGGTCAACTCGGGCGAGGACGCCACGCTCGATTCGATCATCTCCGCTTCCACGCTGGCGGCGGCGGTCCTCTATCTTTCGACCAGCATCTCGCTGGAGGCGTGGCTCGGCGCGGTGATCTCGGTCATCATCATCCGCTCGGGCGTGGGGATGCTGCGCGAGACGCTTTCGCGCATCCTCGGCGAGCGCGCGGACCCTGAACTCGCCCGCGCGATCAAGGAGACGGTCTGCTCGTTCCCCGATGTTTCGGGCGCGTACGATCTGGTCCTCAACGATTACGGCCCCGATGCGTTCAACGGTTCGGTGCACATCGAGGTGCCCGACACCTGCTCGGCCGAGCAGTTGGACGCGATGCTGCGCGAGATCACCATGGAGGTCTTCCGGCGGCACCATGTGATCCTGACCGCCATCGGCGTATACTCGGTGAACACGCACGACGACGACGCGATCGAGGCGCGTGAAAAGGTCCGTTCGATCGCGTTTTCACAGGAACACGTCCTGCAGATGCACGGGTTCTATCTCAACCGGGAGAAAAAAACGCTGCGGTTCGATCTCGTCGTCAGTTTCGATGCGCCAGACCGCAGGGAGGTCTATCGCGCCGTCTGCGAACAGGTGCAGGCAGCCTACCCCGATTACACGCTGGAGGCGGCGCTGGATACCGATTTCAGCGACCTGTAACGAAAAGCGGTGCCCCGACGGGATCCCGTCGGGGCACCGCTTTTGTTTCAACTCAGGCGCGGACCGTATCGAGAAAACGGCGGAACTCGGCCTTCCGCCAGATTACGGGGACAGGGTAGAGCGGGTTGGCCTCGCGCATCGCCCAGCGGATGATCTGGGGAACGTCCTCTTTTCGGATGCCCTCCACCCGCTCGGGAATGCCTGTTTCGCGCTTGAGCGCTTCGATCCATGCGATGAATCGCTCGACTTTTTCGCCGGGCGTGTCGCCGCCCAGGGCGCAGGCGTCCGCCAGATCGGCGAGGCGCGCGTGGGCCGCCGCGCCGTACTGCCGCAGCACATGCGGGAGCAGGATGCCCATTGCCGCCCCGTGTCGGATGCCGTAAAGCCCGCCGAGCGCGTGCCCGACGGCGTGGGTATAGCCGACGCAGGCGCGGGAGATGGCACGCCCGCTGTCGAAAGCGGCGCGCTGCAGGGCCTGCCGGGCGGCAAGATCGCCGCCGTCGCGGCAGGCAGCCGGCAAGTACCGATGAATGAGCGAAACGGCTTCCCGCGCGAGGCGGTCTGTCTCCTCGGTGCGGTAGGGGCGGTTGAGATACGCCTCCACGGCGTGGGAGAGGGCGTCCATGCCGGTCTCGGCTGTGGTTCGCGGCGGAAGGCCGACCGTCAGCAGCGGATCGAGGACGGCGTAGGCCGGCAGGACGCTCGGATCGTTGATCGACGCCTTGCGGTGGGTCGCGCGGTCGGTGATGACGGCGGCGACCGTCGCCTCGCTCCCCGTTCCGGCCGTTGTCGGCACGGCGGCAAAGAGCGGGATGCGCCCGCGCACGCGCAGAAGGCCCTGCAGCGCGCGGATCGGGCGGTCGGGGCGCACGGTTTTGGCCGCGATGGCCTTGGCGCAGTCGATCGGCGTGCCGCCGCCGAGCGCCACGATCGCATCGCACCGCTCGCTGCGGTAGAGGTTCCAGCCTGCCTCGACCTGATCGTCGGTGGGATCGCAGGTCACGCCGTGAAATACGACGGTCCCCAACCCGAGGCGCTCCATCTCCGCAAGCATGGGGTCCGGCGCGCCGATCGAGAACAGGTGGTTCCCCGTTACGACGAGCACGCGCGTCGCGCCGTCGGCTTTCAGGCGTTCGGGCAGGCGCAGCACGCTGCCGGGCCCTTCGATGAGGGTGGGCGCGCGGCTGTCGAGGAAGCGATAGGCGATTCGGAAAGCGATCTGGCAGGCTCTGCAAAACAGGCGGTACATGGCGTCTCCTTTTGGATTGATTGAAAGTCGCCGAATAGAAAAAACAGCCGCTGTTTGCGGCTGTTTCTCGTGGTGGACGATAACGGGCTCGAACCGCTGACCCTTCGCACGTCAAGCGAATGCTCTCCCAGCTGAGCTAATCGTCCGTTTCTTGCGGCAAATGTCATTATACAGGATGTCCCGCGAAATTGCAAGCCCTTTTTTGCAGAACGGCGCATTTTTTCGGCCGCCGCATTTTTTGCGCGCCGGCTCCCTTGTCCTGAAAAGCAGCTTGTGCTATAATATATTGGTTATTTTGGGTTCGTCTGCATTGATGCGGAAAAGGAGGGGCACGCATGATCGTTTTGGGGATCGACCCGGGCTATGCGATCGTCGGCTGCGGCGTCCTGGAGTATCGGGCCAACCGCTTTTCCGTGCTCGACTGCCGCGCGGTGACGACGCCGCCCAAAATGCCCTTCGAGGAGCGCCTGCTCTCGATCCACCGGGATGTCTCGGAACTGATCGGGCGGTTTCGGCCCGATGCGATGGCGATCGAGGAACTGTTTTTCTACCACAACGTCACTACCGCGATCGACGTGGCGCAGGCGCGCGGGGTCATCCTGCTCGCTGCCGCGCAGCACGGCGTGGAACCGTTTGAATACACGCCGATGCAGGTGAAGCAGGCCGTGGTCGGCTACGGCAACGCCGAGAAGCGGCAGGTTATGGAGATGACGAAGCACATTCTGGGATTGAAGGAAGTCCCCCGCCCGGACGACGTGGCGGACGCGCTCGCGCTGGCGATCTGCCATGCGCACAGCGCGGGGACAAACGCATTGCGCAGCGCAGTTTTGCGCGAAAATGGCAGGAGGAACCGATGATCTATTCCGTCAGGGGGACGCTGGTCCTCGCCCAGCCCGGCACGGCCGTCGTCGAATGCGGCGGCGTGGGCTATCAATGCAGCATTTCGCTCACGACGCTCTCCACACTGCCGCCCGCCGGCAGCGAGGTGCGCCTGTTCACGTATCTCGCTGTGCGCGAGGACGCGGTGGAACTGTTCGGCTTCTACAGCCGCGAGGAACTCGATTGCTTCAAGCTTTTGACCGGCGTCAACGGCGTCGGAAACAAACTGGCGCTGGTGCTGCTCTCCGATTTTACCGCCGACCGCCTTGCGCTGATGATCGCGAGCGGCGACGCGAAGGGCCTCACGGCCGCGCCCGGCGTGGGCAACAAACTGGCGCAGCGCATCGTGCTCGAACTCAAGGATAAGGTGGGCGCCTTCGGCGCGGCGGGACCCGACCTGCGGGCGGCCGCCGCCGCAGCGCAGGGCGGCGGCAACCTCTCCGAGGCGGCCGCGGCGCTCGTGGCGCTCGGCTACAGCCAGTCGGACGCGGCGGCGGCGCTGCGCGAGGGCAGCGAGGAGCAGAGCGTGGAGGACCTGATCAAGTTGGGATTGAAACGCCTTTCCGCGCGTATGAATAGAGGAGGGTGAGCCGTGCTTCGCAGCGATCAGTCCGATTATGAAAACCGCATTGTGGCGCCCGATTATGCCGCCGAGGACTCGGCTGTCGAGTTTTCCCTGCGCCCGCATACGCTGGGCGAATATGTCGGGCAGGAGAAGGTGCGCGAAAACCTCTCGGTTTTCCTCGCGGCGGCGAAGCGGCGCGGGGAACCGCTCGACCATGTGCTGCTCTACGGCCCGCCCGGACTCGGCAAGACGACGCTCGCGCAGATCGTCGCGAACGAGATGGGCGTCAACATCCGCGTGACCAGCGGCCCCGCGATCGAAAAGCAGGGCGATCTTGCGGCGCTGTTGACGAACCTGGCCGAAAACGACATCCTGTTCATCGACGAGATCCACCGTCTCAACCGCTCGGTCGAGGAGGTGCTCTATCCCGCGATGGAGGATTACGCCCTCGATATCATCATCGGGAAAGGGCCCTCGGCGCGCTCGATCCGCCTCGATCTGCCGCATTTCACGCTGATCGGCGCGACGACGCGGGCGGGGCAACTTTCCGCGCCGCTGCGCGACCGCTTCGGCGTGCAGTTCCGCCTGGAACTCTACACGCCGGAGGAACTGGCCTCGATCATCACGCGGTCGGCGGGCATCCTCGGCATTGCCTGCGAGGAGGAGGGGGCGCTCGAACTTTCGCGCCGCGCCCGCGGCACGCCGCGCATCGCGAACCGTCTGCTCAAGCGCGTGCGCGACTACGCCGAGATCATGGGCAACGGCGTCATCACCCGCGAGATCGCGGATCTGGCGCTCGCGCGGCTCGAGATCGACGCGCTCGGCCTCGATGCGCTCGACCGCCGCATGCTCACCGTTATTACGAATACGTACCACGGCGGCCCCGTCGGTCTCGACACGCTCGCGGCGGCGATCGGCGAGGAAGCCGTCACGATCGAGGACGTTTATGAACCCTATCTGATGCAACTCGGCTTTTTGCAGCGCACGCCGCGCGGCCGCTGCATCACGGCGGCGGGCATGCGCCATGTTGGCCTTGCGCCTGCCGGGGAAGCGGAACAGACCTCGCTTCTCTGATTTTTTATACAACCGGAGGAATCGCAATGGCAAGACTGTTTGGGACGGACGGCGTCCGCGGCATCGCAGGCACCGAACTCGGCGCGCCGCTCGCGCAGGCGATCGGGCGCGCGGCGGCGCAGGTGCTCACGGGCAGCGCGGGACACCGCCCGACTGTTTTGATCGGCCGCGATACGCGCGCTTCTGGCCCGATGCTCGAGGAGGCGACGGCCCGCGGCCTCGCCGAGGCGGGGGCGGACGTGGTCCTGCTCGGCGTGGTGCCGACGCCCGCGGTGGCCTATCTCGTCACCGCGCGCGGTGCGGATGCGGGCGTGATGATCTCCGCCAGTCACAATCCCTATGAATACAACGGCATCAAACTCTTCGGCGCGGACGGCTGCAAACTCTCCGACGAGACCGAGGATGCGATCGAAGCCATCGCCGTCGGCGGGACGGCCGCCGAAAAGGCAGGCGGCCGCATCCGCGCGGACGAAACGGCCGTCCCCGAATACATCGCACATCTCGCCGCCTGCTGCCGGGGCGGCTACAGGGGCCGCGTGCTCGCGGACTGCGCCTGCGGAAGCGCTTCCGCGACGGCGCGGGATCTGTTCCGGGCGATCGGCGTCGACGCGGATGTGATCTTTGCCTCCCCGGACGGCACCAACATCAACGACGGCTGCGGCTCCACGCAGATCGGGGCGCTGGCCGCCCGCATGGCCGCGGGCGGGTACGACGTCGGTTTCGCCTTCGACGGCGACGCCGACCGCCTGATCGCCGTCGATGAGACGGGACAGGTGCTCGACGGCGACGCCCTGCTGGCAATCCTGTCCGAGCAACTGCGGGAGCAGGGGCGGCTGAAGAACGATACCGTCGTCGTCACGACAATGACGAACCTCGGCTTTTTCAAACTGATGGAGCGCCGCGGCATCAAAACCGCCGTGACGCAGGTGGGCGACCGCTATGTGCTCGAGGAGATGCGCCGCTGCGGCCACACCCTCGGCGGCGAGCAATCGGGCCATATCATCCTGCTCGACCGGGCCACCACGGGCGACGGCCAACTTTCGGCGATCACGCTGCTCGACGCGCTGGCGCAGACGGGGAAGCCCCTTTCCGCACTCGCGGCCGAGATGAAACGCTGGCCGCAGGTGCTGGTGAACGTCCCTGCAACGCAGGAAATGAAGGCGAACTGGGAGCGGGTCCCCGCCGTTTCGTCCGCGATCGCCGCGGCGGAGCGAACGCTCGCGAAGAACGGACGCGTCAACGTGCGCGCCTCCGGAACCGAGCCCCTCATCCGCGTAATGGTGGAAGGGGAGGAACGCGGGCAGGTCGAGGCGCTGGCGGACTCGATCGCCGCAGCGATCCGCGCGGCGTTCCCCGAGGGGCGGTGAACCGCATGCGCATTGCGTCCGAATGGAAGGATTACGAACTGCTTGACGCCTCCGGCGGTGAAAAACTGGAGCGCTGGGGCGACGTTGTGCTGATCCGCCCCGATCCGCAGGTGATCTGGGACACCCCGCGCGGCGCGCAGTGGGATCGCGCCGACGCCCGCTACCTGCGCTCAAACGCAGGCGGCGGCCGCTGGGAGATCCGCTCGATGCCGCGGCGCGAGTGGGAGATCGGCTACGGCGCGCTGCGCTTTCGCGTGCAGCCCACGGGCTTTAAGCACACGGGCCTGTTTCCCGAGCAGGCTGTCAACTGGGATTGGATGGCCGAACGGATCCGCGCGGCGGGGCGGCCCGTCAAAGTGCTCAACCTCTTTGCCTACACCGGCGGCGCGACGCTTGCGTGCGCGGCCGCGGGGGCGAGCGTGGTGCATGTGGACGCGGCGAAGGGCATGGTGCAGTGGGCGCGCGAAAACGCCCGCCTTTCCGGCCTTTCCGAAGCGCCGGTGCGCTGGCTCGTCGACGACTGCAAAAAGTTCATTGAGCGCGAACTGCGCCGCGGCAGCCGCTACGACGGCATCGTGATGGATCCGCCCTCCTACGGGCGCGGCCCGGGCGGCGAGATCTGGAAACTCGAGGACAGCATCTTCGGCCTGTGCACGCTCGCGGCGCGGCTGCTGACGGACAACGCGTTGTTTTTCCTGCTCAATTCCTACACGACGGGGCTTTCCCCCTCGGTGATGCAATACCTGCTGTCGGTGACGGCGGCGCAGCGCGGCGGCAGCGTGACCGCCTCGGAGATCGGCCTGCCCGTCGCGCGGACGGGTCTCGTCCTCCCACAGGGCTCCACGGCCGTCTGGACGGGGGAGACGCGCTGATTCAGACAAAGGAAAAGGAATCGAAACCATGCAAGAGATCATCCGGGCGCAGGATCTGACCTATCAATATCCCGATAACGAGACGCTTTCGCTCGACGGGCTGACCCTCTCGGTCACGCCGGGCGAACTTGTCGCGGTCCTCGGCCACAACGGCAGCGGGAAATCGACGTTTGCAAAGCATCTGAACGCGATCCTGCTGCCCTCGGGCGGCGTCTGCTATGTCGACGGCATCGACACGAAAGAGGAGGATCGGCTGCTCGATCTGCGGCGCACCGCGGGCATGGTGTTCCAGAATCCCGACAACCAGATCGTGGCGACGATTGTCGAGGAGGACGTGGCGTTCGGCCTCGAAAATCTCGGCGTGGCGCCGGCGGAGATCCGCGAGCGGGTCGATCAGGCCCTGCGGGACGTCGGCATGTACGAATACCGCGAGCACGCGCCGCACCGCCTCTCGGGCGGGCAGAAGCAGCGCGTGGCGATCGCGGGCATCCTGGCGATGCGGCCGAACCTGATCGTGCTCGATGAACCGACGGCCATGCTCGATCCGCGCGGCCGCCGCGAGGTCCTCGACACGGTCAAGCGGATGAACCGCGAGCAGGGCGTTACTGTTTTGCTGATCACGCATTACATGGAAGAGGCCGCGGAAATGGACCGCGTCGTCATCCTCGACCGCGGCAGGGTGCTGCTGGACGCGCCGCCCAAAAAGGTGTTTTCCCATGTCTCGATGCTGCGCGAACTCGGCCTCGATGTGCCGCAGTCCACGCAACTCGTCGACGAACTGCGCCGCTGCGGCGTCGACCTGCCGGCGGATATCATCACCGCCGAGGAGTGCGCGGATGCGATCGCCGCGCTGCTGGATCGGGGGGTGGGCGCATGAACGTGATCGAGGTCGAGCACCTGACGCATGTCTATTCGCCCGGCACGCCCTTTGAGCGCGTCGCCGTCGACGATGTGACGCTCTCGATCGAACAGGGCGCGATGGTGGGCGTGATCGGCCACACGGGCAGCGGAAAATCGACGCTGATCCAGCATCTCAACGGCCTGCTCAAGCCGACGAGCGGCACAGTGCGCATCGGCGGACGGGACATCTGGGCCGACCCGAAGGCGATCCGGCAGTTCCGCTTTTGCGTGGGCCTGGTGTTTCAATACCCCGAATACCAGTTGTTTGAGGAGACGGTCGAAAAGGATATCGCCTTCGGTCCCCTGAATATGGGGCTCTCCGCCGAGGAAACCGCCGCGCGGGTGCGCGAGGCCGCCGAGACCGTCGGCCTTTCGCAGGACCTGATGAGCCGCTCGCCCTTTGAACTTTCTGGCGGGCAGAAGCGCCGCGCCGCGATCGCGGGCGTGCTGGCGATGCGCCCCGAGGTGCTCGTGCTCGATGAGCCGACGGCCGGCCTCGATCCGGGCGGCCGCACGTCGATCCTCCGGCAGATCACCGATTACCACAAAAAGAGCGGCAACACCACGCTGCTCGTCTCCCACAGCATGGAGGAGATCGCGGCGCACACCGAGCGCGTCGTTGTCATCCACGATGGCAAACTCTTTGCTTACGGTGCCGTCGGCGACGTCTACGCCCGCACGGACGAACTCGTGGCCATGGGCCTCGCCGTACCGCAGGTGTCGCGCGTCTTTGCCGAACTCGTGCGGCGGGGCTACCCTGTCGATCCGCGCGTCTATACCGTGGAGGCGGCGCGCGACGAACTGCTGCGCCTGCTTTCGAAAGGGGGCGAGCGCGGATGTTGAGAGAGATCACGATCGGACAGTATTTCCCCGGCGATTCCTGCATCCACCGGCTCGACGCCCGCACCAAGATCCTGCTGACGATCGGCTTCATCGTCGCTTTGTTCCTGCCGAAGAACCCGGTGGGGCTGCTGGCGGGCGTGCTGTTCGCCGCGATGGGTTACCTGCTCTCGGGCGTGCCGATCCGCATGGCGCTCAAAAGCCTCAAACCCGTGGTGCCGATCATCGTGTTCACCGCGGTTTTGAACCTGATCTTCACACAGGGCGGCGCGGTCCTGCTGGAGATCGGGCCCGTCTCGGTCACGCGGCGGGGCGTGCTGATGGCGGCGATGATGATCGTGCGCATTCTGTGCCTGATCACCGGCTCGTCGCTGCTCACCTACACCACCTCGCCGATCGAACTCACCGATGCGATCGAGAGCCTGCTCTCGCCGTTCAAGCGCCTGCACCTGCCCGTGCACGAACTGGCGATGATGATGACGATCGCGCTGCGCTTCATCCCGCTTTTGATCGAGGAAACGGACAAGATCATGTCCGCGCAGAAGGCGCGCGGCGCCGATATGGAGTCGGGCGGCGCGATCCGGCGCGCAAAGGCGCTGATCCCCGTGCTGGTGCCGCTGTTCGTCTCGTCGTTCCGGCGCGCGGACGAACTCGCGCTTGCGATGGAGTGCCGCTGCTACCACGGCGGCGAGGGCCGCACCCGCATGAAGCAACTGCGCTATGCCCCGCGCGACTACGCGGCGTTCGCCGTGATGGCGGCGCTGCTGGTGCTCGTTGTGCTGCTCAACCGCATGTTCCCTGCAGTATATTAACCGAAACGTCACACTTTAGCAAAGAAGAACCGCTATCTTCAGAAAGGAGGCACGGCTGTGAAAGACCGCAATCTGCTCGTGACGCTGCGGTATGACGGCCGTGCGTTTCACGGCTGGCAGGTGCAGAAGAACGCGCCTACCGCGATGGAAACCTTTCAACAGGCGCTGTGGGATGTCCTCGGCGAACAGACGGATGTGAAAGGCTGTTCGCGCACCGACGCGGGCGTGCACGCCCGCGCTTACGGCGTCTCGTTCCACACCGGCTGCGCGATCCCCTGCGGGGGGCTCGTGCGTGCGCTCAACGCCGCTCTGCCGCCCGAGATGGCCGCGCGGGCCTGCCGCGAGGTGCCGCCGGATTTCCACGCGCGCTATTCCGCCAGAGGCAAGCGGTATGTCTATCGGATTTTGAACAGCGACCTGCGCGATCCCTTCTCGGAGGGGTGGGCCTGCCGCGTCGCGCAGCCGCTCGACGCCGATGCGATGCACCGTGCGGCGCAGGCGTTCGTCGGCACGCACGATTTCGCCTCCTTTCAAAACGCGGGGACGGACGTCTCCGATACCGTGCGCACCATCTTCTCCTGCGCGGTGCGCCGCAGCGGGGAATTCATCACGTTTACCGTCGAGGGCGGCGGGTTCCTGTATCACATGGTGCGCATCATGGCCGGCACGCTGATCGACCTGCAGCGCGGCGCGCTGCAGGAGGGTTCGCTGCCCGGCATCCTCGCCGCACGCGACCGCACCCGCGCGGGTTTCACCGCGCCCGCCTGCGGGCTGACGCTCGACGAGGTCTTCTATGATCTCCCGAAAGGGGGCGACGCGGCTTGAAACGCAAACCGGACGATCTGTCGCAAAAACGAAAAAGCAAGGCGCGCGGCCGCGTGATCCGGCGTTTTTTGCTGCTGATCCTTGCGGCGGCCGCCGCCTTTTTCCTCTATACCTATCGCTATGAGATCGCCTCGCAGGGCGTGGGCGTCCTGCTTTCGGACCAGTTCGCGCTGATGACGAAGACGAGCGCCTACCCCGTGGCGCTGCCGGAGGAGCCGAGCGAACTGATCGCCGTGGGGCGGCGCCCCGCGGTCGTCTCGGGCGGGACGGCGTATGTGTTCGATCCCGTTGGAGAAAAAAAGGTGACGGACCGCATCGGCGGGCAGAACACGCTGGCCGTTTCCGTGGGGAATTTCCTGCTCGTTTACACGCGCGGCGGCTACGATCTGCACCTGTTCAGCGGCGATACCGAACTTTATCGCCTGCGCACGGACGATCCGATCGGCGCGGCCTGCGCCGCGGGGGACGGCAGCATTGCCGTCGCTGCGGCGAGCGGCGGCACCTCGACGGTGACGGTCTGCGGCCGCAGCGGGAAAGAGACGTTCCGCTGGAGCACGTCGGGCTTCGTCGTCACGGCGCTTGCGCTGGATGAACAGGGGCGGCGCCTCGCTGTGGGCGGCGTCTCCTCGGAAGAAGGGGTCCTCACCGCGCAGGTGCGCACGTTCTCGCTCTCGGGCAAGGGGGAGGAGCAGATCGAAGAGGCGATCGCAGACGAACTCCTGCTGGAACTGCGCTGGCGCAGCGACGGACAGCTCACCGCCGTGACCGACCGCGGCGTGTGGTCCCTCGACGCAAAGACCCACAGGCATGCCGCTTTCGACGCGCAGCCGACGGCATACGCACTGTTCCCCGACGGCGCGATCGCCGTTGCAACGGGGGACTATCTCTCGGCGCACGAGGTGCATCTGACGCGCTACGACGCCTCCCTGGAGCGGACGGCCGCGGGCGTCCTCGCCGAAAATGTGGCGCGGATGCTGCCCTGCGGGAACGATTTGCTGATCTTTACGGGCGAGCGCGTGCTGCGCTGCACGGATACGTTCGAGCGCACCGCGGTTTATGAAACGCCGGGGGCGCTGCAGGTCGCTGCGGGAGGCAAAACCCTGTATTATACCACCGTCAGCCATCTCAACCGGCTGGGGTTGGATTGAGGCGGGAGGCATGCTCCCTCGCCCGATACCGAAGGAGGAATCATCGTGCGGATTTGGATCTGGGACATCGTGGCTGTCGTCGTTGTCGTGTTCAGCGCCGTTTCAGCCTATCGCCGCGGTTTTCTGCGCTCGCTCGTCAGTTTTTTGGGAACGGCGGTCTCCTTTGCGGTCGCGTGGATCTTCAGCGGGCCGATCGCGCAGAAGTGCTACGACGGCCTGCTCAAAGAGAGCGTTGCAAAGGCCGTGCAGGATGCGATCGCGGAATACGGGACGCAGAGTTTTGAAAGCGTGCTGATGCGCGCGGAAGAGATCCTCGAGAGTCTGCCGAACCTGATCGGGGACATCGTCAAGAGCCAGATCGATGCCGACAGCCTCGAGATCTGGTATCAGAATATGATCCGCGCCAGCAGCGGCAATATCGCTGCGGGGCTCACCGAGGGCGTCGTGGCCCCGATCGTGACGACGGTGCTGCAGATCCTGGCGTTCGTCCTGTTGTTTATGATCTGTTCGTTTTTGGTTCAACTCGCGGTGGGACTGCTGCGCGGCGTGCGGCGCATGCCGGTCATCGGCGGCCTCGACAGCCTGCTCGGCGGCATCTTCGGCGTCGTTCAGGGAATGCTGTATGTGTTCGTGATCGCGGCGGTTCTGTGGCTGTTCATCCGCCTGACGGGCGACGGCCTGCCGATCATCAAACAGCAGGAACTCTCCGAGACGATTCTGTTCCGTCGATTTTTTGACGCGGTGACGCATCTGCGCATCGCGCGATGAGAAAGCCGCTTTGCGCTTGAGCCGCAGGGAGAAACGGTGGGCCTGCGCCCGCCTGGCGAGGCGGGAAGATTCGGCCGGCCGTTTTTGCCCGGCAGGCGTCCCGCTTTCTCGCCGGAAGGAGGATTCGCTTTGAAAAACCGCAATATGCTTTGCACCCGCTGCCGCGAGCGCGTCGCCGTGATCTACGTGACGCGGTTTGAAGGCGGCGAAACGAAAAATGAAGGATACTGCCTCAAATGCGCGCGGGAACTGAACATCCCGCAGGTGAAGGAGGTCCTTGACCGCTTTGGCGTGACGGATGAGGATATCGACGCGATGTCGAGCCAGATGAGCGATCTGTTCGACCCCGACGAGGGATTCGACCCCGGCGGCGCGATGCCGTTCCCGCCGTTTTTGCAGAACTTCCTGCAGCAGGGCGGGGAGGAGCGCCCCCTGCCCGCCGAGTCCGGCGAGGATGTCGAAGACGACGAAGAGGCGGAGGAACCCGCGCGCCGCGGCAGAAAAACGAAGCGTAAATTCCTCGACAACTACTGCGAGAACCTCACGCAGAAGGCCCTTGAGGGCCGCATCGACAACATCGTCGGGCGCGAGCGGGAACTCGAGCGCGTGATGCAGATCCTCAACCGCCGCCAGAAGAACAACCCCTGCCTGATCGGCGAACCCGGTGTGGGCAAAACGGCCGTGGCCGAGGGTGTGGCGCAGCGCCTCGCCAAAAACGAGGTGCCGCCGCGCCTCGCGGGCAAGGAACTCTACCTGCTCGATCTCACGGCGCTCGTCGCGGGCACGCAGTTCCGCGGGCAGTTCGAGGGGCGCGTCAAGGGCCTTGTGGAGGAGGTGCGCCGCGAGGGCAACGTGATCCTCTTCATCGACGAGATGCACCGCCTCGTCGGCACCGGCGAGGCCGAGGGCTCGATGAACGCCGCCAATATCCTCAAGCCCGCGCTCTCCCGCGGGGAGATCCAAGTGATCGGCGCGACGACCTTCAACGAATACCGCAAGTATATTGAGAAGGATGCGGCGCTTGAGCGGCGCTTCCAGCCCGTCACGGTCGAAGAGCCCTCGATCGCGGAGGCCACCGAGGTGCTGATGGGCATCCGCAAATACTACGAGGAATTCCACCGCGTGCATGTGCCGGATGAGGTCGTGCGCCGCTGTGTCACGATGAGCGAGCGCTATATCACAGACCGCTGCTTGCCCGATAAGGCGATCGACCTGCTCGACGAGGCCTGCTCGTGCTGCACGCTCGAAAACAAGGCGCTCGACCGCTACGAGAAACTCAACCGCGTCAAAGCGGGGAAGGAAGCGAGCATCGCATCGCTCGAATCGCAGACCGAAATGCCCGCCTATCAGGCGATCGCGGAACTCAAGTCCGACGTTGCGCGGATCGACGAGCAACTCAGGGCGCTCGAGCCAGAAGCCTTCGGCCGCGAGGTGACGGTCGACGACCTCGCCCGCGTAGTGGAACTCTGGACGGGGATCCCCGCCGCCAAGATTCGCGAAAGCGAACTGGCCAAGGTCGCGGATCTTGCCAACGCGCTCAAAAAACACATCATCGGGCAGGATGAGGCCGTCGAAGCCGTGGCTGCCGCGGTGCGGCGCACGCGCATCCGCCTCTCCGAGCGCCAGCGTCCCGCCTCCTTCATCTTTGTGGGGCCGACGGGCGTGGGAAAGACCGAACTGGTGCGCCGCCTCTCGGAGGAACTGTTCGATTCCACCGAGCCGATGATCCGCGTGGATATGTCCGAGTATATGGAAAAGCACACCGTTTCGCGTCTCGTCGGTTCGCCGCCCGGATACGTCGGCTACGACGAAGCGGGCCAACTCACCGAAAAGGTGCGCCGCAGGCCCTACTCGGTCGTGCTGTTCGATGAGATCGAAAAAGCCCACCCCGATGTGCTCAATATCCTGCTGCAGATCCTGGACGAGGGCTTCATCACCGATGCACAGGGACGCAAGGTCAACTTTGCGAACACCGTGATCGTGATGACCTCGAACGCCGGCTCCAACGAGCGCGGCAGCGCCCTCGGGTTCGGGCAGACGCAGGATGCCTTCGTGCAGGAGCGCGCCGAAAAGGCGCTGCGGGCGTTCCTGCGGCCGGAGTTTTTGGCGCGCGTGGACGAGGTCGTCTACTTCCGCCATCTCGACGAAGAAGATTACCGAAAGATCGCGGGCCTGCTGCTCGACGAACTCAAAGAACCGCTCGCGCAGCGCGATGTGCGCTTCGGTTACGACGAGGCCGCGACAGCCGCGATCGCAAGGGAGGCGTTCGGCGGCCGCGCGGGCGCGCGCGAGGTGCGCCGCGTGATCCGCCGCCGCGTGGAGGACCCGCTCACGGCGCTGCTCGTGGAGCATGCGGACGATCCGCCCGCCCTTGTGGCGCTCACCGCGAAGGACGGGGAACTTGCCCTTGAAACGCAATAAAACAAATCGGCAAAGCGCCGCGGAGGCATCCTCCGCGGCGCTTTTTTCGCGCGTGCGGAAAGTCCGCGGCACACCGGATTTGCCACTAATTTGTTTAATATCAAAAAACTTGATAATTGACAAATAGAGAAAAGGCCGCTATAATCCCAACAATAGCGGGGGCAGCCCGCCGAAAAAGGAGGGGATTCGATGCAATGGAATCTCGTTTCGGATTCCAGTTGCAACCAGTTATCGCTGGAGACGCCGGATGAGAACATCCGGTTTTCCACGGTCCCGTTTGCGATCCGTGTCGACGGCGTCGAGTTTTTGGATGACGACGCGCTCGACTGCGGAAAACTGGTCGACGCCATGGTAAACTGCCGCGAGACGAGCGAGACGGCCTGTCCGTCGCCCGAGGCGTGGCGGACGCAGTTCGAGCGGCCCGGGAACGTGATCGCTCTCACGATCTCCGGCGCGCTTTCCGGCAGTTACAACAGCGCCTGCGCGGCGCGGGAACTGGTGCTCGAAAAGGAGCCGGATCGCAACATCGCCGTGATCGACACCCGTTCCACGGGGCCGGAGATGACGCTGCTGATCCGCAAACTGCAGGAATGGATCGCCGCGGGGATAGACTTTGAGAGCGTCGTCTGCAAGGCGAGGCGCTATTTGGAGAGTACCCGCATCATCTTTGCGCTCTCCTCCTACAACAACCTGATCCAGAACGGGCGCATGAATCGCTTCGTCGGGATGCTGGCCCACAAACTCGGCATCTGGGGCGTGGGGATCGGCAGCGAGACCGGGACGATCAAGATCCGCAAGATCGCCCGCGGCAGCCGGCGCGCTGTCGAAGTGATTTTGGAGGATATGGTCGAGCGCGGGAAACACGGTGCCGCCGTGGTGATCGACCACTGCGAGAATCCGGAGTTCGCGCGCAAACTGGAAGCGGCGCTGCTGGCACGCTGGCCGCATCTGGAGGTGACGGTCCGTGGGACGCGCGGCCTCTGCAGTTATTATGCGGAGAAGAACGGTGTGATCGTGGGATATTGAGGCGATCTGCTTCGGATAAAAAAGAAAGCCTCCCTGCAGCAGGAAATTTTCTTTTTTGCGTTCTCTATGAAAGGACAAGACGATGCACAGAGAAGCGCCGCCCCCTGGAGAGGAGGGGCGGCGCTCAAAAGTTTGCCAAATATTCCCTTAACGGTATCCAATCGAAGATCAGAGAGCAGCACCGGTAGCGGGGTTGGCAGCGGTGGCAGCAGCGCCATCAGCGGGAGCGACGGTCGCGGCAGCGTTGTTCAGCGGGATGTCAGAGACGACATAGAAGCCCAGAGTCTTGGTCTTCAGGGTGAAGCCCTCGTCAAAGTCATCATAGGTCGCGTTGACAGCCTTCACGGCACCGTTGACGATCTCATAGAGATAGGAGCCTGCGTCAGCCGGGATGAAGAGTTCGCCGGTCTTCTTGAAGGCGGCGCCGTAGAAGTTGTAGAAGTCCATGTTGGCATCGGGGTTGGCCTTCTCAACAGCAGAGTCCTCATCGGTGTCGAACTTCAGAACGATGTTCTTCTGATGGGTGGTGTCGACGGTGAAGGTGACGTCGGTATCCTCGAAGGTGAGTTCGAACTCTTCGTCACGCATATCACCGTTGCCATCCTCGTCGAAGCGATAGAGCCTGCCGGTGGAGGTGACTTCATAGTCGTCGCCGGCGTTGACCTTCTTATAGTTGAGGGTGATGATGATGTCAAACTCGGTCTTGACAGCCTTGGTCTTCTTGCCGTCGGCATCGTTATAGGCCTTGCCGGTGAGGGTGATGGTGCCTTCGACATCCTTCGAACCGGTCTCAGAACCAGTCGTCGCGATGGCGATCATATAGGCGCCTTCCTTCTTGACGATCTCAACGGACTTGACATACTTGCCATTCTCGGTCCACTTCGCAGCGACCTTCAGGCCGGAAACCGCATCGGACTCCTTGACAGGGTTGCCGTCCGCATCCATGAAGGGGATATAAACGGTTTTGCCGTAAGCGATCTCCTCGCCGTCATCATTTGCGCCAAGTTTAGCAGCCTGCGCGGCTTTGAGATAAATGTGCTTGGAAACGAGGATTTCCTTGTCGTCATTCAAAACAACAACGTTTTCCTTGGAACCGACTTTGGTGTTGGCGGTGCTATTCGTCGGCTCAGGCTCGGTCGTAGGATCGGTCGTAGGATCGGTCGTAGGATCGGTCGTAGGATCGGTCGTAGGATCGGTCGTAGGATCGGTCGTAGGATCGGTCGTAGGATCGGTCACTACGATGTCGGTGGGAGTGGCGGCATCGTCGGCAAACACCACAGAAGCCAGAGACAGAACCATTGCAACGGCCAGAACGAGAGCAAAAAACTTCTTCATGGTATCATAAAACAGCGGGAGTCGAAATGCCCGTCTTTTTCAGAGATTGCAAACGGATTTGTCACTATGGCGTCACTCGCTGATATCCAGCAGTTCGATGGCGCTCTTTAATTCTTCCAGCGTTTTATGGTTGTATACTCGGTTTCCGATGTCTTTTGAAACGTGTCCCATCATCAAATCGATGCACTTCCTGTTTGCTCCTTTGCTGTCGAGGATGGATTCGAAGGTGTGCCTGCACTCGTGCGGCGTTCTTTTGATGTGCAAAAATTCCATCAGACACTTCCAGTATGTTCTGTAGGCGGTTTGCGTAATCGGATGGCCGCCGATCTGGATAAAGAACGGACTGTTTTCGTCCAAACGCCTCTGCACCAAAGGAGCGATTTTTGAATGAATCGGCACAACGCGATTTTTTCCGGCGTTGGTTTTGATCCCTCCTGTGAAAGTGCCTTCCTGAAGGTTGATGTGATCCGTCTTTAAGGTGAGCAATTCGCCGATGCGAAACCCCGAATACAACAGAATCAGGATCGTATCCGTCCATTCCACCGGGATTTTGCCGAAATCTTTTCCGGACTGCGATTCCGCATAAACCTCCCATATCCTTCGGATTTCCGCATCCGTAAACCGTTCTCTTGAAGTCTGCGGAACCGGCGATGAGGTCAAAAGTTTGGAATACATCCTTGTGATGATGTCCCTTTCCAGAGCGAAACGGTCCAGATGCCTCCACAGATTTTTGATGGCGCTCTGGGTGGAATATCCTTTTCCGCAGGAATCAATGCAGTCCTGCATATGGTATGACCGGATTTCCCGATACTTCATGGAGGAAAGGGCCTCGATATGGCGGTATGCGGATTTTAAACTCCGCTGATTGGATTGTCCGAGTTGGATCGCCTTTTGATTCCACCACAGGTCAAACAGTTCCCGGAGAGAAATTTTGGCCCGATCCACGTTCCAAGGGTTTTTATTGTAGATCGCGAGAAGGATGTTTCCTTCTTCCCGGGTTGGACAATATCCTATGGTTTCGTAAATCGGATACCCTTTTTCATTCCATCCTACGGTTTTCCGGACCCAAAACGGATTTCTTCTGTTCCCTGACAGTTTTACGACCGAGCCATAGCCATTGGGGTTCCTCATGCTTTTCCCTTTCCTTTCTTGTCTAAAATACGAATCCTTAAAAAGACCGACTCCGTCCGGGATGCCAAGCGGTTGGGCCGCAAGCATCTCGCGCCGGATATGTCACTAATCCGCCACTAATTCGTAACTAATCGATACGTTGGAGGCGCTTTGCATGCAAAAGAGCCCTCGAAATCGTCTAAAAGTGGAAGACGCTTTCCTCGCGGGGAAAATTTTTGTTTTTACAGCGCGTATGAGATTTCTTCTGTTTGTAACCAATCTGTAATCTTTCTCAAAAAAAGTAACGATTTTTTGAAAAAAAGTCTTGCAATTCTGAAAAAGGCGTGCTATACTCGTGACAAAGAGAGGGGAAAACGCTCCAACGCCCCCTTTCGAAGCCCAAAACCGAGATTTGAGACGGGGTTTGGAGAGACCGCTCAAATAAATCTTATTTAGGAGGAATATGATACCATGAAGAAGCTTTTTGCTGTCGTTCTGGCTGTTGCTATGGTTCTGGCCCTGGCTTCCGTCGCGTTCGCCGGTAACACCAATGTCGGCACCAAGGGCAATGTTGTTGTCCTGAACGGCGACAAGGAAATCACCGTTTCCCCGTACGTTTATGCCACCGCGAAGAAGGCTGCTGCTCTGGACAACACCGGCGCTGACAATGCGGACATCGCCTATGGCAAGACCGTGTTCATCCCCTTCATCGACGAGGACGGCGCTGTTGTCAAGGAAGCCGATGCGGTTTCCGGCCTGAAGGTTGCTGCGAAGTGGACCGAGAATGGCAAGTATGTCAAGTCCGTTGAGATCGTCAAGAAGGAAGGCGCCTATATGATCGCCATCGCGACGACTGGTTCTGAGACCAGTTCGAAGGATGTCGAAGGCACCATCACCCTGACCGGTAAGGCCTATGCCGCTTCCGCTTCCGATGCGAAGAAGGTCAAGGCTGCCAAGACCGAGATCGACGTCATCATCACCCTCAACTATGCGAAGGTCAACGCTGGCGACGACTATGAAGTCACCTCCACCGGCAAGCTCTATCGCTTCGACGAGGATGGCAACGATGATATGCGTGACGAAGAGTTCGAACTCACCTTCGAGGATACCGACGTCACCTTCACCGTCGACACCACCCATCAGAAGAACATCGTTCTGAAGTTCGACACCGATGAGGACTCT